>Glacier_p2__coassemble_1143_pt1 | contig 31983 bp, 25 predicted proteins | sample Glacier_p2__metabat2_low_PE_003 | metagenome-assembled genome bin Glacier_p2
TTATCTCAAAAGGCTATTCATCTTAATACCCGTCATTCATTTGACGCTTACATTCCAATTCGATTCCAAAACAGTTTTCCCTTGTGCTAAAAATCTATAACAAAAAAATCCAGCAAATTTGCCTTTTAAAAAGAAATTTGCTGGATGTTCATTATGAAGCTCGATTAGAAACACCCTGTTAAATTGGGAGCTTTATTTCGTTTCTTCTATATTTTGTATTCTATTTTTTCGATTTTCGTCTAGAGAGTAAAACTGCTGTCTCCACATGAGCAGTTTGTGAGAAGAAATCAAATGGTTGAACACGTTTGATTTCATATGCTCGTTGTAAATCTTTTAAATCTTTTCCTAATGTAGCTGGATTACAAGAAACATAAATTAATGATTCTGGTAACGATTTTAAAATAGAATCTTTCATTTTTTTGTTTAATCCACTACGTGGCGGATCGACAATTAATGTATCAATACTTTGCTTGGCGATCAGTTTTTCCATTTCCTCACCTGCATCACCACAAATAAAAGATACATTGTCTTTTCCATTCAATTTTGCATTCGTATTGGCATTGTCAACAGCATCCGCAATATATTCAATTCCAACTACTTGATCGGCATGGTCAGCCACAAATAAAGAAATTGCACCAACACCTGAATAAGCTTCCACTAAGAAATGTGAATGTTCAGGAATCCATGTCGCAATTGTCTGATACAAGGCAATCGCTTGTTTGGTATTCAGTTGGAAGAATGATTTAGGAAGTAAATTCAACTGATAATCAGCAAGTTTTAAACTCAATTGCTCTTGTCCGCCTAAATGTGTCACCGTTTTTCCAAAGAGTTCATAATCGGCAACGTCTTCATCTTTGATTGATTGCCAAACAGAAACAACATCTTCAAGCGCTAAAATCTGATCCACTAATTCCTGAGGGATATTCATCTGACCGCTCACAAATGTAACGTGAACTTGTTCATCAAATTCTTTTAAAACAAGAGCAAGTAATCCTGGTTGTTTTGCATTTGCTGCAACGGGTAAGTCGTATTGCGCAAAAATATCCATCAATTCAATACGCACTTTTTCAAGTTTTTTAGAATGAATCAAGCAACGATCCACCGCCACAAACTCATTGCTGCCTTTTTTGTACATTCCTGTGCAAATTTTTCCGTTCACATGACCAAACGGAAGCTTGCAGGCATTGCGATAACCGAGTGGTTCTGGGTTTTTAATGATTGGCTCAACTTTGCCCTCATAATTGGCATATTTACGTAGCGCTTCTTTCAGCACTTGTTCTTTCATGCGAACTTGGCCTTTATAATCCACATGAATGATCGAACAACCGCCACAACTTTCCCACTTTGGACAAATGGGATGCATACGACGACGAGGTGAAGGTTCAATGACTTCTTTTACCTCAGCATTTGAATATTTAGGTAAATCTTCAACAATTTCAATGTCGACAACTTCTCCTGGAATTGCATGGTCGACAAAGATTGTCTTCTTATGTGAATAGGCAATCCCTTCACCATTGATCCCCCATTTTTTAATTTTTGTTTTCATCTATTTTCCTCCAGGTACTGATCACAAAATGAAATGTGATCGCAAGACCTTGTTGATTGGCTTGCAGTTTTTCGATCGCTTCTTTTGGCGTTTTATAAAAATATGGTGTCATTTTCAACAAAGCCATGACATCTTGGACATGATGCACCTGCGAAATTTCTTGTTGTTCAACGAGCTCAAATCCCTCTAATGGTTTTAAAGGCGGGTTATAACGAACATTTTCATAAAGCTGTTCTTTGAGTTCAACATGATGCATCTTGCCTGGTGTTACCGTTACAAGATAGCCTGTTGGCTTTAACACCCGAGCTGCTTCCTTAGTTGGAATCGGTGTAAAAATGGATGTCAACAAATCCATTTCTTGACCTTCAAAAGGCAAGTCATAAATACTGCCCACGATATATTGTGTATGTTTATCGATTTTAGAGGCATGCGTGATGGCAGGTACGCTTAAATCGATTCCATAAGCAGACTTTGCATATTGCGATAAATCTTTTGTGTAATAGCCTTGTCCACAACCTAAATCTAAATAACATTTCGGTTGATGTTTAGCCATTAATTTTTGAAGTTCATCTTTTAGAAATGCGTAATAACCACTTTCTAAAAACTCACTTCGCGCTTGGACCATCAGCTTATTGTCACCAGAAGCTTTTTGTTTCCGTGATAAATTCACATACCCTGATTTAGCACGATCGAAAGTATGCTTATTTTTACATTGATATGATTTCCCTTCTAAAGTTAAGGGTTCATGACAAATTGGACAATTCATGAGTTTATTGTACTGTTCTTTTCTTTTCCTTTTTAAAAAAGTCTGAACAAAGCTATAGATGTTCAGACTGGATAAAATCTATGATTTAGAATAAATCTTCTTCGTTTTTCACTTCATCTTTGAAGCTAATTCGAACCATTTCTGCCATATTGATGCAATCGTCAACCATTTCTTGCCAATCCCATCTTGCTTCATAGGCTTCACATTTTTCTTTTCTTGGTTTTGTGACTGGCGCTTTAGGCGTAAAGATTGTACAGCAATCTTCAAATGGCAAAATAGACGTTTCATATGTTCCGATATGACGGGCGATGTCGATAATTTCGACTTTGTCCATACAAACAACTGGACGAATCATTGGCATATTGGTTACTGCATTAATACAGTTCATACTTTCCAATGTTTGGGAAGCAACTTGGCCTACACTTTCGCCTGTTCCGATTGCTAGGCAATGACGTTTTTGCGCTAAACCATCAGCAATGCGCATCATCATCCGACGCATCAAAGTGATCGCATAACTTTCTGGAGCATGCTGATAGATCGCTAATTGTAATGTCGTAAATGGTACAACATGAACAACGAGATCCCCTTGATAAGGAGCGATGAGTCTAGCTAATTGGAAGACTTTATCACGGGCTTCAGCACTTGTATATGGTGGAGCAGCAAAGTGAATCGCTTCTAAATGAATTCCACGTTTCATCATTAAATAAGCGGCAACAGGTGAGTCGATTCCACCGGAAAGAAGAACCATTGCTCTTCCGCCAACACCGACTGGAAAACCACCAGCACCTTCAATTTTTTCCGTCATCACATAAATTGCATCTGCACGAACTTCAATTAAAATTGTCACTTCAGGATGATGAACGTCAACTTTCCAATCACTGTTTTTTAAGATTTGCGTCGCAACTGCACGGTTAATCGCATCAGAATTCAATTCAAATGATTTATCATGACGTCTTGCTTTGACTTTGAATGTATGTGGAGTACTTAAATCAATCGCTTGGTTAATGGAGTCTAAAACGGCTTCCATCGTTGGCTCCACTTTCATTGCTGGTGAGAAAGAGGAAATTCCAAACACTTTGGCGATGACTTCACAAACCGCATCACAATCTTCTTGATGAAGATAGACATACATCCGGTCATATTGCGCTTCAAATTCAAGTGTAGGAAATCCTTTCAACGCTTTTTTGAGATTATCGGATAAACGGTGAATAAAGTTTTTACGGTTTTTTCCTTTTAAGGACAATTCCCCGTATCGAATCAAGATGTGATCATAGCGGTAATCCATATGCAGCAATAATCTCCTTTACTGTATCAATAAATTGATCGGCTTCTTTTAATGTATTTTGGTTAGAAAAAGATAATCGAATATTATGCGTCGCTTCCTTTTGGGTGCATCCCATATTGATTAAAACAGGATTCGGACCAGCATGTTTCGATTCACATGTACTAATTGCAGATACGCAAATTCCTCTTTCATCTAACGCATTTTGTAAAACTTGGCTTGTCATCTGTTCGAAACATACGCAAAGAATTGAATCAGCACCATCTTTTGGGGAAAGGACTTTAGCACCTTCAATTTCTTGTAAGCGAGTAATCAAACGATCCTTAATTGCTTTGATTTTCTTTTGTGTTGCTTCTTGTTCTTGTAAGGCAAGGCGAATCGTTTTTGCTAGGGCAATATGCGTTGGCGCATTTTCTGTTCCCCCACGCAACCCTTGTTCTTGTTGACCTCCAAAAAGTAATGGTTGTAATTCAATATTGAATTTTTTATACAACAAGGCCGAGCCTTTTACGCCATGAATTTTATGCGCAGACATGGTCATCATATCGAGTTTATCCATCGGAATATCGATTTTTCCAAAGCTTTGCGTACAATCGCCATGGAAGACACAAGTTGGGTTTTGATGCACAACATCACTAATCGCACTTAAATCATTAATTGCGCCCATTTCATTCGAAACATGAATCAGACTGACTAAAATTGTGTCATCTGTCATCGCTTTAGCAACATCTTGAGCATGGATTTGACCATCTTCATGAATTGGCAAATAGATCACTTCAAAGCCCATTTGCTCTAAAAACTTCATTGCCGATTGGTTCGAGGAATGCTCAGCATTGGAAGTAATAATCCGTTTTCCTCGTTTTGTGTTGGCTAGTGCATAGCCCACAATTGCCATCGAATTGGATTCAGAAGCACAAGAAGTAAAGATAATTTCATCTTTACGCACATGAAGCATATTGGCAATTCTTAAGCGACTTTCATCTAATAAATGCGATGTTTTGCGTCCAAGAGCATGTAAGGAATCCGGGTTTCCATATTCTTGGAGTAATTTAACAAAAAGAGCAGCAACTTCCGGATGGACCGGTGTGGTTGCTGCATTATCGAAATAGATCATCCAATTAAACCTGGTTCATAACCGCAGGATCTTTGCGGGCAATCAACTTCTCATAAATTCCCGGATGAAGTGTTTCGATTGCCTGGATCGCGATTTTGAGCGCACGAGTGTATTCACCATTTTGGAAACAGATTTCAGCTTTTGTTAAATCGGAATCCAAAGCTGGATAAGAAGAACGGAAACGGTTGCCAAAGACAATTGCGTTTTCAACCATCACCGCTACACCAACAAGGTTTGTAGCATTGGAATACAGCTTATAAATGAAATCAATTGCTTCTTGGAGGTTTTCGTTGAGTTCATTTACATCCAAAGGAGATTTTTCCAAAATTGCTTGAACATTGGCAATTTTCTTTTCCCCTTCTTCTAAATCCTCATTAAAGGAAGCAGAAATCGCTGGTAATTGGCGCATGCTTGTATTCAAACGCACTTCATTTAAAATCAGCTGTAATTTAATCAGCTGTTTACGAGCACGTGAATCATCGCTGCTTGCACCGACTAACAATTCCTTCATATCGCTAACTTCTTTACCAAAGTCTTCGATTTTTAATGAGAAGTTACGATAACCGTCCATCAATTCAACACTGAAATATTCGCTCGTTTTGAGCTGTTCTTGAATTTCATCTCTTTGTTTTTTCAAGACTTCCATCTGTTCTCTTGCTTTCGCAAAACGTTTTGTCCAATCTTCTAAACCAAAACGATCTTTGATTGAAGCATAGAGACGAGTAATTTCGTTTAATTCTCGTTCTACATCATCTACGACGTTAAAGTTGCTTTCCAAATTGGATTGAATTTGATGGAATGCGGACTGTTCAAGAGTAATGTCGTCTTGCAAAGCCAAAATCTGATCTGTAATGGCATCGATTTGTGGCGCTGCTTGTTCTAAATCACCGCTATCGAGATGATTTAAAGCTGTGTCTAGAGCGTTTTGAATCGCATCTAGTTTATCGTCGACATTGAGATATGAAGGGTCAATCTTATCTTCTTCAAAGTTTGCGATTAACTGTTTCACTTGTTCAATTCCCGCTGGAATATCTACTTTTGCACGTTGGTATAAAGATGGATATTCTTTGCAGTAAGAATCGAACAGTTTGCATTGTTCATCTAATTGATCGATGATTTCTTTAGCAAGGTTAAACTGTGATTGTTCAATTTGAGATTCCAAATCGGCCTGCATTGATTTCAAGTTGTTGAGTCGTTCTTCAATGAAGCTTTGGCCACCCAATAAACTTTCACGAACTTGCTCGTATTGTTTTTCTTGTGCAGCAACTTGCTCAATCACTTTATCCGCTTTTGTTTTCACTTCTGTTTCGCGAGATAAAATCTGATCTAATGATTGTTCAACAATATTGATTCGCTCTTCCGTGTCATACAGAACCGCTTCAACTTCATCCATTGCGCGTAATGCTTTTTTATATTTGTGACGTGAAAAATAATCAAAAGCTTTTTCGTAAAGATTTTCGCATGTATTGACCGACTCAATACAGATTTCATATTTTGGACGGATATCTCCCACGCGTTCTTGTAAATCTTCATTCGCTTTGGCGATTGCTTCCGCTTTTAAGAATTTATCTTGTAAGTGATTGGAACGAATTGCTTCGACATCCATTTCAAGTTGGGCAAGATTTTTGGCCACTCGACCTTTTTTCGTCATTCTCGAAACAACAGAAATTAAAATTAAGATCAAAATGGCAATTGCTATATAAACCATTACCTCTAAAGGAACGTGATTTATGACATATTGATAGGCACTATTGCACCATCCAGCAAACTGGCTCCATGCATTTTCCATTGCAGCTCCCCCTTCGCATTCAGATTAGATTATAACAAACGACTTTCTCTTTGCACATGAGGAAAATTGTTCATGTGCAAAAACGCATCGGATTTTGCCATTATAGCAAATTGATGAATCGAATTGAAAACGCTAAATATAAATATTCTAAACTCAACAATCCTCATCGTTCCAAACGATCGATTCAAAAATGACGATCACCTAATTTATAAGGAATTATCCACCCATATAAAAAGACGAGAAACTGAATAAGATCTTTTTGTAGGAAGTTCTTATTCTATGTTTCTCGCTCAATTTTTGATCATTATCATATAATCAGCTTAGATCAACAGAGATAGGTCTATCGATCTCATCATCTAGATCGGTCAGTTCAAAAATTGTGTCTTTTGTTCGCTATTTTAAATAACAGTTGTTTCTATATATTTGTTGATCGTCCAAAAATTATCGAAATATGATTCATACCTGTAAAGTGTCTTATTCACTAGCTTTTTCCTTCAACTGATCGTATTCCTCACAAGTAATCACTACATATTCTTCGGCTCGTTTTTTCCATCGCTTATAGTCAAAAAACATCCAAACTGCAAATACGATACAGAGTAAAGTTGCGAGTTCAAAACGAAGTTTTAAATAAAACACAAGTGGACCCACAATTGCCGTGATACCATACATCCCAATTAGCCTGTTCACTCTTTCTATTGGATTAAGTTTCTTCATAAAGATCTTCCTTTCATTGATATGCAAACGATGAACGCCAAACAAATTTGATAAACTTTCTGAACTCAATGATTCTCGATATTTAAAAAACCTAATTGTTCTATATTGATTTGATCAGCAATAGATTCTCATCAAAACGAACATTTATATTTCCATTGCTGATCAAAGTACTAAATGAGTCATTGGCATCACGTCCTTTGATACGTAATTGATCATAAAAGCGATCCATCTAACTTTATATATCTCATGGACCATAGGAATATTAGATATATCTAACAAGTAAAAAAGGATAGATCACGATAGTCTTATACGTACGTAACATACTCATTATTATTTTTAAATCGCTAAATCTAACCCTACGTTTTATGTCACAAATATTCATTACATCCGTATCTTTACTTAAAGAATAAGTCTATCGTTTTTTTTTGCAATACAATTTATTTAACAAATCAAAAGCAGTTATCAAAAATTTGTGATGAATTTGAATATTTAACGTGTATAAGTTCAATCTACAAAAAAATCCCTTTTAGTGACATCTAGAATGACGACTAAAAGGGAAATGATTACAGTATTGGATTGATCTATTCTTAATTGACCAATTCTGTTTTATTCAAGAACGAACAAATTAGAATGCTTTTTTACCGCGAGTGTAAGTCATGATGACATCGTAGTTATCCGCAAGAACAACTAAGTCAGCATCTTTACCAGCTTGGATAGATCCTTTACGATCTTCGAATCCTAAGTAGCTTGCAGGGTTGATTGTGCAAGAGTTAATCGCACTTAACCAAGGTACGCCTGCTTTTTCAACTAAGATTTCTAATCCGCGGTTAACATTTAATGTACTTCCTGCAAGTGAACCAGCATCTAAATGAGCGGATCCATCAGGCATTAAAGTAATCATCTGTCCACCAAATGGAACGCGTGTTCCAACTGGTAAAGATTTAACCATTAAAGAGTCAGTGATCATAATTGCATGGTGAGGACCTTTTGCTTGGTAGAAATCATAGATTGCTTCGTAAGTGGAGTGGTTTCCATCACAGATCAATTCACCATAAACGTCATTGAAACGTAATGCTGCACCAACTAATCCTGGATCACGGTGGTGGAATTTAGTCATGCCGTTGTAGACGTGAGTCATACCCATTGCCCCATTCGCAACACCCATTAATGCTTGTTGGTAAGTTGCAGAAGAGTGACCTTGGCTGACACGAACACCATGGTCTACGCAGAAATGAGTTAAAGCGTAGTCTTTATCATGTTCTGTTGCCATTGTGATGACACGAATTAAATGATCACTTGCTTCCCAATAACGTTTGAATTGTTCTACGTCAGCTGGTACGCAATATTGTTCTGGTTGAGCTCCTTTATAAACTTGGTCTAAATAAGGACCTTCAAAGTGAATTCCAAGGATTTCTGCCCCTTCATATCCGTCACGGACAACTTTTGCGACGTTTTTAACTGCATTCGTTAATACTTCTTCAGATTGTGTAATTGTAGTTGGCAAAATACCAGTTACACCTTCTTTAACGATGTTTTTCATCCAATTGCGTAAGCCATCTTCAGTTGCATCGTTCGTATCCCAACCATAAGCACCATGTGTATGGATATCTAAGAACCCTGGGACAACTCTTTCATTGCCATAATCTTCGTCTGGTGTTTTTGTGCCATATGGAAGAATTGCTTTAATTTTTTCGCCTTCAGTTTCGATTTGACAAGGCATCCATGTGTCAACGACCCAAACGCGTTTACTTTGAATAATCATTGTTCGACTCTCCATTTTCTATCTTGTTACTCAACTTGATTGCATTCACGTTCTTGACGAACCAGCGAATTAAAATCAAGTTTTACAAGAGAACTATATTTATTATAATCGTCAAAAATGGGAATTATAACTCGAACGCTATCTTTTTGAGTTTTGACAAATAGTTTTTTAAAAAGCTACCTTCTGCTCTACTTTTTTTCACAAATTTCTTTTGGGTTCTCCTAATTGAATTGCGAGGATTTCAATAAACCCGATCTCAATGAGTACTTGGTTGTGCATACTTTTCCACATATTTTCTCAAAAAATCACTTCGCGTAGTTTCTGAATCAGAATCGAATTATCCAATCTATTTTTTATCCCATTCCACTTGTCATTTTGTGTATTGTATTCGCTGATTCATCATGCTTTTTCTTGCTCAATTTCATCAAAAATCCCCTTAAAGTATCGAATAAAATCGTAATTGATAGTTTTAAAAAAATCATTTGTATTTGAGCCATATCTTTGTTATAGTAATTCGGCATGAATAATTAACAGCATACAAAGTCATAGCTAAGGCGAAATAGCTTAAGAGATGCGAGTAACAGTAAGCTGGCTGAAGAAAACATCGTCTATTTCACCCGCAATGAAGATTTGTATCCCGTTATTGTTTTTGTTCGAAGACAATAGGAGGAAAACATTTATGTCTAGAATCACAGGTTCAACTTGGAAAGTTTCCCGTCGTCTGAACTTCTCTATTTCAGAAACAGGAAAAGAACTTGCAAGACGTCCATATGCTCCAGGTCAGCATGGTAAAACACGTCGTGTAAAATTAACTAACTACGGATTACAGAAACAAGAAAAACAAAGAATCCGTAACGTTTATCAGATCTCTGAAAAACAGTTCGCTAACTTATACAAAAAAGCTAACAAAAAAGCTGGTGCTACTGGTGAAAACTTCTTAGTTATGCTTGAAAGCCGTTTAGATAACATCGTTTATCGTATGGGCTTCGCAACTACTCGTCGTGCTGCTCGTCAGCTCGTTAACCACGGTCATATCCTTGTTGATGGTAAAAAAGTGGATATCCCTTCTTACGCATTAAAACCAGGTATGGTTGTAGAAGTTGCTGAAAAAGATAAAAACAAAGCTTTCATCAACGATGCAGTTGCTGCTGCTACATCTTTCGTTGACTTCGTTGAAGTAGACAAAGATGCTAAAAAAGGTAAATACGTTCGTTACCCAGAACGTGCTGAACTCTTCAAAGATCAGCCAATCAACGAACTTCTTATCGTTGAGTACTACAACAGATAAGAATTCGAATTCGTCATCTCGACGATCAAGCGAAACCTTCCTTTATGGATGGCTTCGCTTTTTTTATTTTGGCAAACAAAATGCCTGTCTGGAAGAAACAGGCATTTGTACAATCTGGTTTGATCAATTTAATGGAGATATTCAACATTTTCAGCAATTAAAGAATAGTTATGATACGTTCTTCCTTCCTTTTCCACAATATTCGTTTGGATTCTTCCACGAACACTCATCCAGCCATCAATTTGGCCAGTCGCCACAAGTGTTTCTGCGGCACCACGCCATAATTGCACAACGATTTGGTCAAATTCATATTGCCCTTGTGCATTAGGAAATGGTCGTTGAACTTGTAAATTCAGATCACATCGTTTCCAACCATTTTTACTCCGCTCAATTTCTGGGATTTCCATAATTTTTCCGATAACAAAAAATTGATTCATGTGACCTGCCCCCTTATTTTGCCTTTATTATTTTGATGATTTCTTTATTTATTCCTTTGTTTATTTGTTTCTTTGTTTCTTTCTTTCAATCCTAGTGTTGCCAGATTCCTATCGATTCATTTTGGATTGGATATGAAAAAATGCGTCAAACCTGCTGATTGTAGTTACACATGTACTTAATTCGATCATCCTCCTTTTTTATGAAGCTTTAGCTCGTGTTCTTAGTATAGGAAGAGTCTATCTTGATGCCAAATTCACGATCGAATGATAAAACGCAAAAAAACGCAGATTATCATAGAGTTTTCCATGATAAAATGCGTTTTTTCTTCAGTTATCATCAAATAGGACCATTTATAAAAAGATCTATTCAATTCTAATCATTTGCTTCATCTTGATTTAAAGACTCAAGTGGCAAAATCGTCGTTGTGCTCATTTGTTCCATATTCAAGTTTTGAATAAATGCATTCACATCTTCTAAATGGATACTTTCAAGTACATTCAGGTCTTCCAATGGATCGTAGCCTTTAAAATATCCTCCGACACTTTGTGAAGCCAATGTTTCAAATCGTTCACACAAGCGGATACTTGATGCTTTTTCGCGAATGAGTAAGCTTTCAAACACTTCTTTTGAAATCGGTGTTTTCGCCTTTAATTCTTCTTTGACGACTTGAATAAACCGATCTGGGTCATTCGTTTGCGCATAAATCAAAATATAGCCGTGATCTTTGGCTAAATCCGCTTCTGCACCACATAATCCGCCAATGAGATGAGAATCAATCCAGTTTTGAAATTCAGGGTTCATCGATTCAAAGCGACTATTTAACCATAAATTCATCATATAATCATCACGAACGTAATGCCATGCATCCTCGGCATGAACATCGAGTTTAACCCCCACACATGTATACGGCAAATCAATGTCCATATGCAGCGTTTTACTTTGTTGCAATACTTCGCAAGGCTCACTTGGTAAAATTCGTTTTGCTAAGTGTTGAACTTTTGATGGATAGTTTTCTTCTTGTTGTTCGATAAAATCAAACAAATCATCTAAATCGTGCCCGGTAACGCCGACAAGGACAAGTTGGGCTGGATCATACCAAGTCTGATAAAACTGTTCTAAATCTTCAACACTAATTTTGGAAATATCTTCTGGCGTTCCTAAAATCTCTTCCCGCATTGGATGATTATGATACATGCTTTTAAATGTTTCAATTAACAAGCGAGATTCAGGTTCTTGATCATATTGTGAATATTCACTCAAAATAATACCCCGTTCTTTTTCGACCGTTTCTGGGGTGATTTCTAACGTTTGGACAAAATCGATTAATAGTTTTAGCGGTTCATATGGACTTGCATTGGTCCAAACAAAATAAGATGTTTCATCATAACCCGTTGCCGCATTGGTCTTTGCTTGCGCTTGGGCAAGCGCATAAGTAACATCTTGGCCATTTAAGCGAAACATTTGATGCTCCAAATAATGCGCACAACCATGCGGATGACTCACAATTTGATCGCCAATTTGATCCGTGATGTTAATTCCTCCTGCTGGAATTCCTAACATGAATAGCGATTTCGCAAATCCTTCTTTTTGAATCAAAATGACATGCATTCCATTTTTAAGCGTTCGTTGTTCACGTCGAAGGGGTAATTGAATTTTCATTTTACTCTCCCTCCTTTTGCACCAATTGTGCACTTGCCGCAAGTTTTAAACGACTTGCCACACGCGCCAAATCTTCTTTCGTCACAGATTGAATATTCTCCATAATTTGATCTACACCGATTTGCCGGGCCAAAATTTCATTGAGGAATTGTTGTTCCATCATGCTTGTTGGTGAATCTTTTTGTCCCGCCATCCCATCGCAAATTTCCATTTTGACGCTTTCTAATGTTTCTTCATCATAGTTTTGCATGACGACATCAGCGATCACTTCTTGAATGAGGCGCTTGACATCAGGTAGATGTTTACGATCAGTTCCTGTTGAAATTACTAACGCTCCATCAAAGCGAATTAAATTCGTGTTAATCGAATAGCAGTAGCTGTGCTGTTCACGAATAATTTCAAACAATAGCGAAACAGAGCTTGCTCCAAGCAAGCCATTTAGCACCAATAAAGCAAAATAATCTTCGTGTTGAGGTAAAACTCCTGTTTCGTAAATTTGAACGAGAGAGCTTTGTGAAATCTCCCTTTCTAACGTTGTTTCTGCAAAAGGTTCACTCACGAGTGCTTGCCATTTTGCCATTAATGGTTTGCCTGGATATTGAGTTTCTAACATGTCTGTGATTGCTTGCCCAAATTTACCAACCATTAATGTCTGGCATGGTAAGTTTTTCAACATTTGATAGCAAGATTGAACATCTGCTAATTCGATTCCATCAAGATCTTCCAAATAGCCTTGCATACTGATGGATAAGTGATTTCCTTTTCCAGCAATTTTAAGGGCTTCGCGAAGGGCTCGTGAATCTGGATCTTGATCGAGATAAATCAAGCGGTTTTTCAAAAGATATTTCGCTTCTTGTAAAAATTGTTCTGTTAAAAGAGGATGATTTAATGATTGATCAAGTAAAGTTAAAATTTCTTGTTCGTAATGGTCATCTTGAACTAAATCAGCCCGAATATAACTTATGCGGCATTCAATCATGAGTTTTTCGCCATAGCCCATAATGCCATAGCCAATTCTTGCTCCATATGCATGTGCATCGGCTGCTGCTTTGGATTGGCGCGTATTAAATTTTTCTGTTCGTGCCGATAAAAGCGCACATAACAAATTCCATGCTGTTATTGTTTTTCGATCTAAATCAGTAAACCAACGAACACTGATTGTATTTTCGATAAATTTCTCTGTTTTGATTACTTTCATAAATTGCTCTATTCCAACTTGAATGATCTTCACTTGAATGGTTCGTTTTCTTCATTCAAATGATCGATCTTTTCATTTTTGTTCGATCTAGCCTAGATCAAACAACAGTAAAACATATATTAACACGCTTGATCAAAATTGCATGACTGAAACCTAGATCTTGCCTATGCAACTATTCTTTTTCACATCTGTTCTTTAGGAAATTCTCGCTTTCTTTAAAGAGACTTCCTTCCCATTTCGAAAAAAAAAGAGGCGTAAGCCTCTTTCTGAAATCAATTTTATAAGATTAACGAACGTGAATATAGCCGATTAACGCTGCAGAGCAGTTTACGGAGAACATTTCTGTTGTATATCCGTTCCATCCGCCGTGTACAGCCATACCATTTCCTGCGTAAATTGCTACGTGACCACTGTAGATGATGATGTCGCCTGGTACTGGATTGCTTGTCCAATCACCAAGAGCAGCATAGTTTTCTGGCCAACCGTGGAAGCTAATTCCAACAGCAGCAAGAGAGTTTGTTACTAACATTGTGCAGTCTTGGTTCATTCCAAGCTGTGCAACAGCTGCTGCATAGATAGCAGAAGCTTTGTCAGTATTCACAACAGGTTCTTCTACTACTGGCTGATCAACTACTGGTTGATCTACCACTGGTTGATCAACTACAGGTTCATCAACGATTGGTTGATCGACAACTGGTTGATCTACGACTGGTTCATCAACTACTGGTTGATCGAAGATTTCTTCTTGAACCACTGGTTCTTCATATACCGGTTCTTCTACGATTGGTTCTTCATATACTGGTTCTTCTGCAACTGGTTGTTCAACTACAGGAGCAGGTGCTGGTTCTGGTGTTGGAGCAGATTCTGCTGCAGGCGCTGGTGCTGGTTCTGGTGCAGGTGCTTCTGAAACCAAGCCAGATTCATCAACGATCATGCCATCGAACTGGGCATTTGTCATTAATGTTCCGTCTTCATTGAAGGCATATGTTTGTCCTTCAATTTCTTTTAATGGTTCAGTGTTTAAGGAGCCATCCGCATTGTAATAAGTTTTAGCTCCATTTTCCATCTGCCAACCTTGTTTAACCATGCCTTGGTCGTCAGTGTAGTAAGTTGTTCCTTCAACTTCAAAGTTACCGATCACTGTACGTCCGTTTTCATCAAAGAAATAACGTGAACCATCGATATCCCTCCAAGTGGATTTCACTGGATTTCCATTTTCGTCGAAGTAGTATTTATTACCTTCTTCATTAATCCAAGCATTTGCAACTTTGAACCCTTTTTCATTATGGTATGTTCCATCTTCATTCCATCCAGAATCAAGACAACCTGTGTCCTGGAAGTTATAAGTGGTTCCTTGAATTTCGGATTTTCCAGTTACTGCTTGACCGCCATTATCAAAATAATAAGTTTTATTGTCTACATTTTGCCAGCCATACTGCATATCACCATTTTGATTAAAGTAGTATGTCTGCCCGTCGATTTGAGTCAGGCCTTTAGCTTTTTGGTGATTATCTAAAACGTAGTAGCTAACTTCACCTTCAGTATGCCAACCTGGTTGAACTTCATATGCATGAACGGTAGAAATTACCGGACCAGCAGCGCATAAACATAACGTAATCGCTAGGAGTTTACTGTGTTTTTCTACAAAATTCATTTCATTCTCCTCTCTTTATCGAACACTGATAAATTACCACAAGAGTGTATTTCGCGCAAAATTCCCAATAAAAATCTTTCGAATTTCTTAAGAATTTCTAAGTATCGCTATTCGTTCAAGTCCTTTATTTAAAGTGTAAATCAAATCTTTTTGGGAATTTATGTGAGATAAGGTGTTTTTTCCGTTTTTTCTCGCCATGAATTCTTTATAAATCAATTCGATTTACATCATTTTTATCAACTTATTTTATGATAAAAATAACCTTCTAAGATAAAGAAATTTGCGATGAGATCTAGAATCTAATCTTAAAACAATAATTACCATCATTTTAAGATTAGGTTCCCTTTGAACTAAGCTGAGTTTGTCTAAAAATAAACTCAACGTTGCCATTTTACAGACTTTCAAACAATAGTCTACCCATATGCAAAAATTGTAAGATCCCAAAACCCTTAAGAATTTCTTAATAATTCGCATTTTTACTTTATTTATCGGTGTATTCTGTATTTTATGTGATTTTAAAGGAATTTTGAGATTTTATGCGAAAAACATACTTTTTTTAAGTGCGATACTTTTCAAGACTTGATCTTTGCTTCTATAAGAAAAGCGATAGAGTTCTTCTTTTTCTATCGCTTTTCGTTTCTTCATTTTGTTTTAGTCTTGTTTTGCCGCTTCTAAAGCGATCTTGTCTTGCAGTTCTTGTCGAATTTGTTCGAGGTATTCAGGGCCTTTTAAATACTCGTCATGACTTAATCCTGGATAGTTTTGTTGGCGTAATGCCTCATACACCATGATTGCTGCACAATTGGAAAGGTTTAAAGAACGTGCATCTTCTTTCATTGGAAGGCGCATGCAATGTTCTAAGTGCTCAATTAAAATTTCTTTTTTAATCCCAGTACTTTCTTTTCCTAAGACAAAGAAATAGTCATGAGATACATCTGAATAATCAAATTCTGCTGGAGCACGGTGTCCATAACGTGTTAAAAAATACATCGTATCTTTTGTTGCATTCGGATTTTTCGCTAAGAAATCTTCCCAGTTTTTGTATGTGTGAATATCGGTTGATCGAACATAGTCCATTCCCGCCCGTTTTAATGATTTATCATCTACGCGAAAGCCGAGTGGTTCAATTAAATGTAATGTCGATCCGGTCGCCATGCATGTGCGGATAATATTTCCAGTATTGCCTGGAATTTCTGGTTCATATAAGACAACGTGGTTCATTGTTGTAAATCCCAATCTTTCTTTAACATTTCTAATGCTTGTCCACGATGTGAATAAGCATTTTTCATTTCGGCAGGCACATTAGCACTTGTCGTTTTAAATGGTGGAAAATAGAAAATTGGATCATAACCAAATCCATTCTCCCCTTCAATTTTATCGTGGATAAAACCTTCCATATTGGCACGATAGACGTGTTCTGTACCATCTGCTTCAATCCAGGCGATTGCACAAGCGAAACGTGCGCTACGCTCATCTCCTGTTTTATCCTTGATCGCATCAAGAATTGCTTGGTTTTTAATCGTATAGCTTGTATCTTCGCCCATAAAACGTGCGGAGTAAATTCCTGGTGCTTTATCTAAAGCGTCTACTTCTAATCCTGAATCGTCTGCCATGACCGCTTCATGCACGATTTGATGCAAAGCTCTCGCTTTGATCAGTGCATTTTCTTCAAATGTTGTTCCATCTTCAACGATGATGGGTTCTTGGTCCAAATCTTTGAGGGTTTTGATTTGAACATTTTCACCAAGCATCTTCGCAAACTCTTCTGTTTTATGCGGGTTTCCCGTCGCAATCCAAACTGTTTTCATATGTTTGTCCTTTTCTATCCTTAATCGCAATGAAGTGTATTTTTTATGTCTATATTTACTTCTCTTCATCGATTTGTTTTGAATGATCACTTGTGATCTTATCGCAATGTGTCCAAAATCGAAATTCTTATGCGAAAACAATAGCCATTTTCCCTCTGTTTTCACGTGTTGAACAAGCTTGTTTTTCCCTGTTCTTTTGTGATGTTCTTACCTTGTTATATATATAAGGAAATGCATCATTTATTTTTCTGATGACAAATAAGTAAATTTAGGATGCAAATCTTTCCTTAAAGTTAAAAAAATGAACTATCCGGACAATTCAGATAGTTCATTTTTCGTAATCATTGATTCAACGCCTTGTTTATTGAACGATCATTCCTTCTGGAATTTCAATGCCAAATAAGCTTAAGAAGTCAGCAATTTCTGTTTCAACTTCGCTAGCTTTAACCATATGCAAGTTTTGTTGTTGCCATGTTGCCGCTGTAATTTTTGCATTAGGAACCCCTAATTGGTCCACTTTTGCTTCAACATCCGCTTCAATCGTTTCTGGTGTCGCACTTTCAAGATATGTATGCATAGCATCTAATTCATCTTGATACTTTGCTGCTTGATCTTTTTTCACAAAGAGTGCCGCTTGCGGGTATCCTTTGTGTTCACTTTCGAAAGACTCGCTCCAAAGTGCTTGCAAGTCAGCAACTAAAGATAATTCTGTGCCGTTTTCTTTAGCTTTTGCAACTGCACCTGCTGCAGCTGGCTGAGCTAAAAGAGCACTATCTGCTTTTTGAGAGAGTAATGCTGCGGAAGCTTCCACAACCGAAGGATAGTATTCAATTGTGGCTTGCATGTCTGGATATAAGGAATTAAAAACCATTCCCGGAACTGCTTTTTCTCCAAATACCGCAATTGTTTTTCCGGCTTCATTCCAATTTTCATCCTGTGAAACAATATATAAATTTCCCCAAGTTAAAACGGAATCTAATTGATAAGCTTGTGATTCTTTCCAAGTTTTTACGCCTAAGTTAATTGGAGCGACGATCAAATCATATTCGCTATCGGCTTTCGACAGTTCGCTAACTAATAGATCTTGACCCTCTACATATTCCACTTCGGCTAGATCTCCTAATCCTAGTGTTGCGAGTGCAGGTGCACCTGCTGGTGCTAACACTTTGATTGGTTCACTACTTACTTCACTTAAAGCTTGGGTACTCGATGTTGTTTGGGCTGTAGAACAAGCTGCTAAAGTCAGGGCAACAAGGAGGCTTGCTCCCCATTTTAATCCATGACGAATAGACATTTGTCTTCAACCTCTTGTTTGAATTTGTCTAATGCCACATTTAAATCTAATGTTTGGGCATCTTTGCTGCCAGATTTACGAATTGTAACTGTATTGTTTTCAATATCGCGATCCCCGACAACGATTTGATATGGGATTTTATTGATCTGTGCTTCGCGAACACGATAGCCAAGTTTTTCATTGCGATCATCGAGCGTTACACGCATACCGAGTGCTTCTAATTGATCTGCAACTTTTTTCGCATATTCATAGTGTTTTTCTTGGTGAACTGGAATGACAACGAATTGTCTTGGCGCTAACCATAATGGGAAGTGACCTGCAAAGTGTTCAATCAAGATACCGATGAAACGTTCGATCGAACCATAAACAACACGGTGTAACATTAATGGAGTTTTCTTTGATCCGTCTTGGTCAACATAAGTGCAATTGAAACGTTCTGGTAAGTTCATATCCAACTGGATCGTTCCACATTGCCAATCACGTCCTAAAGAGTCTTTGATATGAATATCTAATTTTGGTCCGTAGAATGCCCCATCTCCTGGGTTTACGACATAGTCTTTACCTGCTGCATGGCATGCATCAGCAAGCGCTTTTTCGGAACGATCCCAGATTTCTTCTGTTCCGATGTAGTCTTTTTCTGGACGAGTAGATAATTCGATCGTATAAGGTAAACCAAATACGCTGTAGATTTTATCGATTAAAGTTAATACGCCTTTTACTTCAGATTCGATTTGATCTGGAGTGACGAAAATATGCGCATCGTCTTGTGTAAATGTACGAACACGGAATAATCCATTTAAAGCACCAGACGCTTCGTGACGGTGTACTTGTCCAAGTTCACCAACACGTAATGGTAAGTCTTTATAAGAATGCAGATCGTTGTTATATACGAGTAATGCACCAGGGCAGTTCATTGGTTTAATCGCAAAGTCACGATCATCTACTTTTGTTGTATACATGTTGTTCTGATAATGATCCCAGTGTCCAGAACGTTCCCAAAGTTCTCTAGACATGATAATTGGTGTCTTGATGAACTTGTAGTTTGCTTTAGCATGAACGTCATACCAGAAGTCTTCTAAAAGATTTCTTAAAATCATGCCATCTGGTAAGAAAATTGGCATACCTGGAGCATATTCAGAAATTGTGAACAAGTTCATTTCACGACCCAATTTTTTGTGGTCACGTTTTTTTGCTTCTTCTAATGCTTCTAAATAGCCATCTAAATCTTCTTTTGTATCAAAGGCGATTCCATATACACGTTGTAAAACTTTGTTGTTTTTATCACCTTTCCAGTAAGCACCAGAATGTTTCAGTAATTTAACGTTTTTCAGTTGTTTTACAGATTCTACGTGTGGTCCACGACATAAGTCAGTGAAATCACCTTGAGAATATACAGTAATGGATCCATCTTCTAATCCTTCGATTAAATCTTCTTTATATGGATCGTCTTGGAACATTTCGCGCGCTTCTTCTTTAGATACTTCGCGGCGAACAATTCTCTTGCCATCTTTAGCAAGTTTTTTCATTTCTTTTTCAATCTTCACTAAGTCTTCATCAGTTAAATTGACATCGCCAAGATCCATATCGTAGTAGAACCCATCCGCAATAACAGGTCCAACCCAGAATTTAGCTTGTGGGTATAAATGTTTTACAGCTTGCGCCATTAAGTGAGCTGCTGAATGGTTCAGCATCGATAAGTGTTCATCTTCTAAAATATTAACGAGTTCCATTGTCCTCATCCTTTCTGATTTGATTATTGATATTTGTGTTGAAAACACAAAAAAACGACAGAATCCCTAAGGACGCCTGTCGTGCGCGGTACCACCTTATTTCAAGAAAAATCTCTTCTCTATAAATATATAGGCCTCGATTTCTTGCTCTTTGAATGCTTTAACGCAGCAATACGGCACACCTTTTCAGGGGCGATTCCAAGGGAGTAACGTTTAGATTTTTCAAAGGGCTCGCATCACCCGCCCTTCTTTCTGAATCCAAATTCGAAACGCCATGTCCTTTTCAACATCTTTGATCCAATTATAGTCAACACAATTCTAGCTTGTCAAAATTGAGCCTCTAAAAAACGAACAATTTTTGTTCTTTGATCTAATTTTCGACATTTCATTTTTGAATTCAAATTCTTTGTTTAGCGTTTGATTCGTTTTCCAGATTTGATTTAGTCATTCAAGATGATTAGACTGGTTTTATGACTATTATTGAAAATATTGCCCAATCACTTTCTTTAAAAACAAGCCAAATCCAAATTGTTTTGGACATGTTTGAAGAAGGGGCCACCATTCCATTTATTGCCCGTTATCGCAAAGAACAAACCGGCAACTTAGATGAAGATCAACTTCGTTCCATTGAACAAACATGGAAATATCAAAACGCTTTGCAAGATCGTAAAGCATCAATCTTGCAAATTTTAGAAGAGAAAAAACTTCTCACTCATGAACTCAAGCAAGCGATCGATGAATCACAAACTCTTGCCAATCTAGAAGAAGTGTATCGACCTTATAAAGAAAAACGAAAAACAAAAGCGACAGAAGCAATCGCTAAAGGTTTTGGTCCACTTGCTGATCAAATTTGGGAACAAAAATACGATCCTGCTCAGTTAGCAGATACCCCATCGCTTGAACAAGCCGGCTACATTTTGGCTGAAAAAATTAGCGATCGGGCGGATTTAAGAAAAATGGTTCGCGAATATATCGAGAAAAACGAATCGATCACAAGTATGAAAAAGAAAGATGCCCAAGATCCACAAGGCATTTATCAAAACTATTATGAATTTTCCAACACGCTGACTCGCTTACCAAGCCATAGAGTTTTAGCTCTTGATCGTGCGGAAAAAGAAAAAATCTTAACCGTGTCCATTACGAGTGATGTCGACACTTTACAAGCGTTACTCCAAAAGAAACTATTAAAACCCTCTTCCCCATCTCGTGCTTATTTAGAAGTGGTAATTCGTGATGCTTTAGTGCGTTTAATGCTTCCTAGCATCAAACGCGAAATCCGTTCCGAATTACGGGAAAAAGCGCATGAACATGCCATTAAAGGATTTGCGGCAAACTTATCCCACTTGTTAATGGCCCGTCCTTTAAAAGGCCAAGTGTTATTATCTTGGGACCCTGGCTATGTTAATGGTTGTAAACTTGCGATGTTATCCGCAAACGGTGCTGTTTTAGATACAACTGTTGTTTTCCCTTTCCGTTTTATGGGGAAAAATGATGAAGTCAATCAAGAATCGCGCGACTATCTAGAAGCCGTTAAAGTTACAAAACAATGGATTCGCCAATACCATCCAACAATTGTCGTCATCGGCAATGGTACTGCAAGTCGTGAGTCAGAAGATTTGATCGCTAACTTACTTGAAGACTATCCTGACATTTCTTATTTAATTGGATCGGAAGCAGGCGCTTCGGTTTATTCTGCTAGTGAACTAGCTAAAGAAGAATTTCCTGACTTACCCGTTGAAAAACGTTCTGCTATCTCGATTGGCCGACGGGTACAAGATCCACTCTCTGAACTCGTTAAAATTGATCCTCAATCTTTAGGGATTGGAGAATATCAGCACGACGTACCACAGAAACAACTCCGAGAAACGCTCGATTTTGCGACGGACAAAGCCGTTAACCAAGTAGGTGTAAATATCAACACTGCATCACCATCGTTATTGCGCCACGTTTCTGGTTTGAAAAAGCCCCAGATCAACAAAATTGTTAAAGCGCGAGACACTCATCCTTTCACCAATCGTTTGCAACTGGAAAAATTATTATCTGCTCAAACTTACCAACAAAGTATTGGGTTCTTACGCATTCTCAATGGTGAAAACCCACTCGATAACACCGGCATTCACCCGGAAAGCTATGAATTGACCAATCGCTTATTACAAGAAGTGCATTTATCATTAAGTGATCTTCATACCCAAAGTTTTAAAGATGCACTTGCCAAACTTGATGCCAAAGCATTGGCAAAAACTTTAGAGAGTGATCCATATACAATCACCGATATTATTCAAGAACTTCACTCTCCAGGACTTGACCCTCGTGACAAAATGGATGCACCTATTTTGAAAAAAGGCATCTTGAAAATTGAAGACTTAACTGAAGGAATGGAATTACAAGGAACAATTCGCAATGTCACTAGTTTTGGTGCCTTTGTCGACATTGGGTTACATGAAGATGGCTTAGTCCACATCTCGCGTCTATGTAATCATTTTGTCAGCGATCCAAATGAAGTCGTTCATACCGGACAAATCGTGACCGTGTATGTCGTGGATACCGATGTTGCTCGCAAACGTATTTCCTTAACGATGATCGACCCTTCCGCTCCCGTTCCAGAGCGAAAACCGCATAATCGCAAAGGAAAACATCCCCAGAAAAACAATCGATTCAATCGTAGGGATCGCTAATTCATGTCGCAAAAAGATCTTTGCCTCAAGTAAAGATCTTTTTTTCTGCATTTCGACTTTCCTACTCCCAAAAAAAGGATCTTCATCCATGACGAAGATCCTCTTTAATTTTATTCATGTGCATGATTAATGTGTTTCTGTTTTAAATTTGGATACATTTAAAACGCGAATTGCATTGAGAATACAGAGAACAGAGACACCAACATCCGCAAAGACTGCTCCCCACATATTCACAAAACCAAAGGCGCCTAAAATTAACATACCGACTTTAATCACAAGGGCAAAGACGATATTTTCTTTGGCGATATGAAGCGTCTTTTGCGAAATTTTCATTGCAGTCACAAGGGCTGAAAGTTTATCTTCCATCAAGACGATATCAGCCGCTTCAATTGCCGCATCGCTTCCTAAACCGCCCATTGCGATACCAACATCAGCTCTTGTTAATACTGGTGCATCATTAATCCCATCGCCGACATAAACGACTGCCCCTTGATGCTCGCTATCTAAAATTTGTTCGAGACATTCAACTTTTTGTTCAGGTAAAAGTTGTGCATGTACTTCATCAATTCCCGCTTGTTTAGCGACCGCTTGAGCAACGCTCTGACTATCACCAGTCAGCATCACAAACTTGTTGACGCCTTCTTTTCTCAGGTTAGCGAAAACTTCTTTGGCTTCAGCTTTTGGCTGGTCAGCCACTTCAATCATACCTGCATATTGACCATCAATAGCCACGTGGACCATTGTTCCCAGTCCCGTTCCTTGTATAAGATTTGCTTCATCAATGCCAAGAGAAACCATAAGTTTTTGGTTTCCTGCCGCAACACTTTGGCCATCGACTTGGGCAATCAAACCTTTTCCAGCAATTTCTTGCACATCTTGAACTCCAGCTTTCGGATCTGCAAGTTGTGCTTTTCGCAAAATACTCGATGCGATTGGGTGTGTTGAATATGATTCTGCTTTGGCAACAAGTGTTAATAACGCTTCTTCGCTCATGTTCAACGCTGTGATTTTGCTCACTTCAAATGTTCCATGCGTCAGTGTTCCCGTTTTATCGAACACCATTGTTTTAACTTCTGATAAATCTTGTAAATAAGTACTTCCTTTAACGAGTACACCACATTTAGAAGCACCACCGATTCCTCCAAAGAATGCTAATGGTACAGAAATGACGAGAGCGCATGGGCAGGAAATAACAAGGAATTCCAGCGCTCGATAAATCCAAGTTGACCATTGTCCATCAAATAGGGATGGAACAATCGCTAAGGCAATTGCTGAATAAACGACGATTGGTGTATAGACAGCCGCAAATTTTGTGATGAATTGTTCCGAACGACTCTTTTTATCCGTTGCATTTTCAACCATCTCTAAAATTCTGGCAACTGTCGAATTTTCATATGGACGACTTACTTCAACACGAAGCACACCTGTTTCGTTAATACATCCTGAAATCACTTCTTGTCCTGGACGTACTGAACGAGGTACACTTTCTCCGGTTAAAGCCGACGTATCCATGGAGCTTGTTCCACTTAAAATCACACCATCTAGCGGAACTCGTTCACCTGGTTTGATGACAATAATGTCGCCTGTTTTGACTTCTTCAGGATCAACTTCTTCAATTGATCCTTCTTTTTCTAAATTGGCATATTCTGGACGAATATCCATTAAGGCTGCAATGTTCTTTCTTGAACGATCTAATGCATAAGATTGGAACCATTCTCCAACCTGATAGAACAACATAACCGCAACTGCTTCTGAATATTCTTGTAAACAAAACGCTCCAATCGAAGCGACTGCCATCAAGAAGTTTTCATCCATGAAGTCTTTATTTCGAATATTCATGACTGTTCGTTTCAAAACATCACTTGCAATATACAGATAAATCAACAAATAAAGACCGGCGAGGACAAGTGGTGGATAAGTGATCCACAAACTAGAGATCGTCACGCCAAAATAACAAGCGGCACTAATTAAAATTCGTTTCAGGTTTTTCTTTTGTTTTTTTGTCATAGTTTGCCGATCCATTAAATATGAATAACAATGTCGTCATCAATTTTTTTCATTTTTTCAGCAATTTCATGAATAATTTTGTCTTGAGCGTCTGCTTCTGCTTCAATGACTAATTTTTGAGTCATCACGTTCACTGAGCAGCTTTCTACTCCTTCTGTTGCTAATGCGCATTTTTCTAATTTGCCTGCGCAAACTGGGCAATCCACTTCAATTTCATATGTCTTTTTCATCTTGGTTCTCCTTTTATAGTTGAATGCTCGTTCAACTATTTACATCTTGATTATACATCTTTCGAACAGTTGCGCAACCATTCAACTGTTATTTTTACAATTTTTTTCTCGATCGTTGCGTGCAACTCGATTTACTTACTCAATTGTCTTTTTTCAATAAAATACGATGAGTAGTTGACAAATTTGATAGAATAAAAAAAATGGTGAATGTTAGATTTAATCTACATTTTGATCCAAAATTCTCTAAAATCATTTCATTTCTCAATGCATCTCGAATTGAATTGCTTTTTACTCTATTCGCTTTTGCTGATAAAACAGAATCAGAAAGGATAATTTCATGAATCCAAATGAAAAGGCTTCTTCCAATACAACTTCTTATGCTTATGAAATTTGGGATCAACAAGCCTATAACCTGGCCAAGTCTCATACTCCCGAAGTTGAAACCATTGATCAACTTGCCAATTTTTATAAAATCATGGCCGATCCAACCCGTTTAAAAATATTGATCGCTTTAGAAAGTGGCGAGCTTTGTGTTACGGATATCGCATTGCTCGTCAACATGTCCCGTTCGGCTGTTTCCCACCAGCTACGATCCCTTAAATCCGCTAAACTTGTTCGTTCTAGAAAAGATGGCAAAGGTGTGTTTTATACATTAGATGACGAACACATTCATTCCATCATTAACGTTGCCCTCACCCATATTAAAGAATAAGAGCTACCACATCGTTTTATGCGGTAGCTCTTTTTTATCGATTTATTTTATGGGATATTTTTTATTTCACAGTTACAGTTGTGATATGTGGATTAGCCCCTTCATACCAGTATAAGAAACCTTCGCAATCGATCACATCGCCGACTTTGAGTTCTTTTACTGCTTTATATACATCTGTTTCTGTTCCTGTTAAATAAGATTCAACAACGAAAGTATAAGTTTTGTCATCTTTTGTGACATTGAAGTAAAGGTCATTTCCTTCTTCTCCAGAACCATCATAGTTATATAAGAAAGCTTTTTCAGATCCTTCTTGTGCTGGAGCAACTGTTAAATCTTTGAATTGAACGAATTCGTTTTGGTGTTTAATCAGTTCTTCTTCATTTGCGAGTAAGTCTGTTACATCCGTTGCTGTTGCAGTCCATTTTTCGCCTTCAACAACTTCAACTTCTGCACCTTCTGCAATTTCAACTTCGCCAGACCATTCTGTTTTGAAGCCTTTAACTTTAATTTTTGTACCTTCTGTTAATTGTTCATAGAGATCTTCACTTACAGCAGCATTGTAGATGAAGTAAGCACCATCACCATCTTGTGCATAGATTGTTGCTTTGTCTTCCCACCAAGACTGTTTTGCTTGAACATATGCTTCAATTGTAACTTCTGATTCTAATTCAGCATCCATGTATTCCTGATAAGTCATTACACCTTCAGATTTTGCACTTGGATTTGCTGCAGTTTCAGTTGTTGCTGCACCAGAACCATCTGCTGCTGGTGCATTATTGGAGCATCCAGCTAAGGCCATGCCTGCACAAAGAACAAGAGCAGTTAAGGCATTCTTTTTCATATTTCCTCCTACGTGATCGCTTAATCACTATCTTATCCCTTATCGGGTCGATATCTTTAGTTTACTTTGTTTTTTTCTAAAAGGTTCAAAAAAATCATATTCGTCCTAATATTGAACTATTTTGTTTATCGGTTGGCTTCAAACCCTCAATTCTGTTCATTATTCCATGGCTCACCGATTTATTTTATGAAGATTTTCGCTTTTGAATGTACTTGCGTCCATAAAACAATGCGATCAAAACCCATGTACAACCAAGAATCGTCAAAAACCATCGAGAGGACGAAGGAAGTGGTCCTAACTCTTTAGACGTTTCGATTGTTTGACTGAGTTGGTCTAAGCGATAGAGAGATGTAACTTTATCATATAGTTCATCTAGATAAGCATCATCAACCGTTTGTTTTCGACGCGTCGAACGAACAACATCTTCAATTAACTCTCCAGCCGCATTTCGTAATGACGCTGAGCCATTAAATACCGGCGTGGTAAACGTATGATCTAAGTTATTTAACAACAGTTTTGTTGCTTGGATTTTGACATCGTAGTGTTCAAGATCGTCTTTTCCTTCATCTTGTAAATATTGTTGATAAATCGGATCATCAAGTGCTTGTTTGGTTACAGGTAAATATCCTTCCGTTTGGGAATACGGAATTTGGACTTCATTACTCATTAAGTATTGAACAAATAACCAAGAAGCTAATACTTCTTGTGGGTTCTCTTTACCAAACACTGCCATGGATGGACCTTGGGAGATCATTTGAATATTGTTGAGATCTGCTTGGGGTACGGGGCGAACAATTGTTTCAAACTCAGTAAAGTCTTCTTCACTAATATCAGAAAGTGGTGCATGCGCTCCCATCCACGTTGCTCCTGCAGTCGAGTCTACCGCAAAAATAGTTTGTGAAGCATTCAATAAGTTGGCTGGATAACCAGAAACCTTAAATGTCGAAAAAGCACCCATCTGGGTTTCTGCAGTAATCGTTTTTAAATATTCGCGAGTCGTATCATTGAATAAATCAATATTTCCTTGTTCATCACTATAACCGGCATTCGATTGGGCTAAATATTGAATCATCATGTTATCTGTTGATTTATAGATGAAAGGAATCAATGTTTTTTGGTTGTTCACTTGATAGATTCCATCGGCTTGTTTTGTATTAATCGCCGCATTACAAACTTCCCAAATCCAGTCCCAAGTTACAATTTCCGGAATGTCATAACCAAGATTGTCGACGAGTTTAGCGTTAATATACAACGCTTCGGTTGAACGCATAAAAGGCATCGCATATTGCGTATCACCAATTACGCCTTCTTGCACAAATGATTCAATGAGTTCATCTTGATTTGGCCCATCAAACTTTAACTCCGTCCCGCCTAATCCATACTTCTCATCTTTCATTAATTCATCTAATCCCACCACAATGCCGTCTTGTTGAATATAAGAGGCAATGTGATCAGGATAGGTGATCGCAATATTCGGTGTAGTATGCGTCGCAATGTTGGTAATCACATCGTTATAGATTTTCCCATAGTCGGTATAGAGCTTCATATTGACAGTTACATTTGGATATAACTTTTCAAAGTTAGTGATCGCTTGTTTATAAACTGCCGTTTGATTTTTATTTGTATCATTTTTCGCCCAAAACGTAATTTCGATTGGAGTTGTCGTATCGAACTGTTCGGGTATAGAAAAAGAAACTTTTGTTTTCGCACCATGACAACCACTCAAAACAAGTGCAAAACAAAGCGAAATGGTGATCGCTATGCGAGCAAATAAACTGCGCTTCATCCTTTTGTCCCCCCTCGAACAACACCAGACATAATTTTATGGCGATTGAGTAAGAACAAGATAATGAGCGGAATACTAATAATGACGACCGCTGCCATCATCGCCGGGATATTGGCCCGTCCAAACCCACTTTCACGAATTTGTTGGATTCCATTGGAAACGAGATAGTACTTTGAATCATCTGTAATCAAACTTGGCCAAATATAGCTATTCCAGCATTCAATGACTTTTAAAATCGTAATCGTCACAACAGTTGGGCGACACATTGGCACCATGACTTTCCATAAATACTTCCAATCTGAAGAGCCATCAATCTTTGCGGCATAATATAAAGAATCAGGGATTTGCGCAAAGTTTTCTTTCAATAAATAAATATAGAAGACAGACGTAACAGAGGGCAAAATCAAGCCTAAAAACGTGTTTCTCAAATTCAATTCCGTCATCGTTTGGAAATTGGTGATGACCACTAATTCATTCGGGATCATCATCAATGCTAAAAATCCCGTAAAGACAATGTTTTTCCCTGGGAAATCTAAACGGGCAAATCCATATGCAGCAAGAATCGAGACGACGACCATTAAAGCCGTTGTAATCATCGTAAAGATGACCGTATTGAACAAATAGCGACCGAGATCAACTTCTGTGAAGGCATAAATATAGTTTTCAAACGTTGGATTCGCACAGAATAGTTGCGGTGTATATTCGGCATTATAAGCGCTATATCCTTTAACAGACGTTAGCACCATCCAGTAAAAAGGAAACAGGACCATAATTGCCCACAAGACTAATAAAAGCCAAGTGATTGGTTTTCTTTTTTTCATCCCACTATCCTCCTAACTGTAATGCGTATATTTTTTCGAAACCATTAAGTTAATCACTGTAATGGTTAAGACAATCGCAAATAATAAAATCGCCGCAGCCGATGCATAGGATGGATAACCACCTCCATCGCGATACAACATATCAAAGACATATCCAACAAGAGTATTCATACCCGCTGAATTCAAATTCGTTCCAAAAAGGGCAACCGCATCAGAGTACGCTTTAAATGCGCCTATAAAACCAGTAATGATTAAATAGAAAACAGATGGTGAAATCAAAGGTAATGTAATTTTATAGAACGTACGCCACGAACTTGTTCCATCAATTTTTGCAGCGTCGTAATACATCGGATTCACACTCGCTAAGGCACTTGTCAAAATTAAAATTTTAAACGGCATAACGACCCAAATCGTATAGAAACAAAGGACAAACATTTTTGCCCAATAAGGTCCATCAATAAAATCCACAGGACTCAAGCCAACCCAGCCCATGACCATATTCACAAAACCGACTGAATATGGAGTTTGTTTAAACAGCACCATAAATACCATTCCTACCGCTAACGTATTGGTGACGTAAGGTAAAAAATAAATCGTTTGAAAAAGTGAACGCAACTTTTCGATTCGCATCAATAAAAATGCGATGGCTAACGATAATCCTGTAGAAATAGGAACTGTAATCACAACAAGTAAAACCGTATTGATCAAAGCTTGCGTAAAATACGGATCACGTAAAACATATTGATAGTTATATAACCCAATTCCTGCATATTGCTGGCTTGCAGAACTATATCCTTCTTCGAGCGAGTAAATAAACACATCGATTAACGGATAAATCAAGAAGACCGCTAAAAAGAGGAATGCCGGCAAAAGATACAGTAGGCCTCTGTATTTTTTCATTCCAAATCCCTACTTTCTGCAATCGCCGACAGTGCATAACGCAGTCTTTGCCCATCATTCACATCAAACAGGAATACTTTATGTGGCTTCAAATCAAAAACAGCTTGGTTATCTTGTAGTAAATGTAAATGTTCTGTCGATAGAATCGAACGAACAAAAGGAGCTTGGCACGCTGTGTTTTTGGAAAGAACACTCATATCGCGTCCCATTACTTCTGTGCGCACAAATTCATTATGTAAATGACCATTTTCTTTAAGGATATATCCTTCCGGTCGAACGCCAATCACGACGTTTTGATCCTGCTTTTGATCCACATCCAAAACTGCATCATTTCCAATCCATAATTTTCCTTGTTCGATACGTCCGTCATATAACGTAATGGGTGGCGTTCCTAAAAATTGCGCCACAAACTGGTTAGCTGGATCATCATAAACATTTTGCGGAGAATCGATTTGTTGAAGAACACCATCTTTCATCACTACGATCAAATCCGAAATACTCATTGCTTCATCTTGGTCATGCGTAACAAATACAGTTGTAATGCCTGTTTTTTGTTGAATACGACGAATCTCTTCACGCGTTTGCAGACGAAGTCTTGCATCCAAGTTAGATAGTGGCTCATCCAATAACAATACGCGAGGCAATTTGACTAACGCTCGCGCAATCGCAACTCGCTGTTGTTGTCCACCAGAAAGCTCACCAGGCTTTCGATCTAACAAACCTTCAATTTTAACGAGCTTTGCGGCTTCTTCTACTCTCTCCTTCATTTGATTTGGATCCAACTTTTGATCCCCTTTTAAATTTTCGAGCGGAAAACGAATATTTTGTTCAACACTCATATGTGGATACAGCGCATAGTTTTGGAAAACCATTCCTACTCCACGTTCTTCAGGTGGTAAACACGTTACCTCTTTATCCCCAAAGAAAATCTTTCCTGCACTCGGTTTTAATAACCCACTAATCATATTCAGTGTTGTACTCTTCCCACACCCTGATGGTCCAAGTAACCCCACTAATTTTCCATCCGGAATCACAAAGTTAAAGTCATCAACCGCAACAACTTCTTTGTTTTTATTTTTTCGCCCTTTACCAGGAAAAACCTTGGTTAAATGTTGCAATCCTATTTCCATAAAATCCTCTCAATTTTCAAAAGCTCTGATTCATACCAATCAGCTTTCTTTATATCTTTGTTTATATTCTAAACCACATATTAAAAATCAAAACATTTCTATCCATTTCTCTTTTAAAATACGCATTACACCAAGGCAAAGAGAAACTTTGTAAACCCATGATGAAACGCCCTTATTAATAAGTTATATCATCTTATTTTGATGATATTTTGTTTTTAAAAAATGTGTATTACAAAAGCCATCGATCAAAACAATAAATCCGTCACCAAAAGAAAAGATAATTGAACGTCCAAATTTTAATGAGATTAACTTTCTTCGGATGAAGATTTCTCCAACTCAGTTCTAATCATCAATTGATCAAAAACAACTCATTTTGACTAAAAAAGATAAAGGCGTAACAAAAACAACTTTTTTTATCTACTATAGTCCGTTCAAAACAAAAATATTGTTACAATGGTGTCATGACAGGCATCTTTTTTGAAGAACTAATCGCCCCATTTCCATCATATGCACAGGGCGTAGATTATATTGAAAACGAAGTGGCCAAAGGTCGCTTAGTCCCGATTAAAAGCTCTGGACTCAACGGCAAAAGGCCCGCTTTGTATCAGCGTTATCGCAAGGTCAAGCAAAAAAAAGATATGGCCCCTTTAGTTGCCAAAGCGGACCGACTAATTGAGCCTCCCCTTTCTGCAGCGTTTTATAAAAAGCATCCAGCGCAGTTTAGCAAAGATGAATCCATGATCGTGGATCTACAACACTGGCTGTCGATCCATGAAGACCCACCCGAAGAAGTCTCGTGTAACGAACGCAGTTTTGAAATCTTTGGCCAAGAAAAAATT
>Glacier_p2__coassemble_1210_pt1 | contig 28747 bp, 18 predicted proteins | sample Glacier_p2__metabat2_low_PE_003 | metagenome-assembled genome bin Glacier_p2
ACATTATACAATTTTCAATAACGTTTTCAAAGAAAGAATATTCAATTTTTAGTCATTCTGTAAGGTTCAATCCAACAAATTCGAATACGAAAAAAGAGAATCGAGTAAAGGTTTAGAATAACTAAACAAATAAGCTAAATCAAGATTGATCAATGTTACTTAACAAGTTACAACGTTAGGATTTCTGAAAAGAAAACGAGAGTGTCTACATTTTTACAGGATTCCGAGTGGATTAAAAATATATTTCTTGAAATCTCGATGAAATCAATTAGACTACTCTTAACTGCTAAGAACAGAAGGAGTACCTGTTTTGGGAAAATAGAGAGTTTTCGGTTGGTGCAAGAAAACCTGAAGAAACAGGGAAGGTAGTCTGGGAGCTGTGATCTTGAATAGTGTAGAGATCATCGTCGACGCAACGTTATGCGAAAGAGGTTTTCAATGGATACAAGCAATTTTATTCATAAGTTTTGTTTGTTTATTTTGAATGAAAACAATTTAGGTGGCACCGCGGGTTTCTCGTCCTATGACGAAGAGCCCTTTTTATTTGCTTGAAGAAAGGATAGATATACATGAAAGAACTCTCTAAAAAGTACGATCATAAACTTGTTGAAACGCCAGAAGTTTATCAAAATTGGATCGATCAAGGCTATTTTACTGCTGGGGATCAATCCAAAATCCCATATACAATTGTCATTCCACCACCAAACGTAACGGGGAAACTCCATTTAGGACACGCTTGGGATAACACATTACAAGATATTTTATCTCGTTATAAACGAACAAAAGGTTTTGATGTTCTGTATTTACCAGGAATGGATCACGCCGGGATTGCAACGCAAGCGAAAATCGATGCTCGTTTACAAGAACAAGGCATTTCTCGCTACGATATCGGACGTGAAGGTTTCTTGGAAAAAGCATGGGAATGGAAAGGGGAATACTCCAATTTCATTCGTGCGCAATGGGCTAAAATGGGCTTGTCTTTAGACTATAGTCGTGAACGTTTCACTTTAGACGAAGGATTAAACCAAGCAGTGAATAAAGTGTTTGTGACTTTATATAACGAAGGTTTGATTTACCAAGGGGAACGCATCATTAACTGGGACCCACAAGCAAAAACAGCATTATCCAATATCGAAGTTGTTTATAAAGAAATTCCAGGCAAAATGTATTACTTCAAATACAAAATTCAAGAAAATGGCCAAGAATTAGTTATTGCGACAACTCGTCCAGAAACAATGTTTGCCGACCAAGCAATTTTCGTTCACCCAGATGATGAACGTTATAAAGATATCGTTGGTTTACATGCAATCAACCCAGCAAATGGTGAAGCATTGCCAATTATGGCGGATAGCTACATCGATATGGACTTTGGTACAGCCGTTATGAAATGTACACCAGCCCATGACCCTAATGACTTTGAATTAGCGAAGAAATATGGTTTGAAAATGCCAATCTGTATGAATCCAGATGGCACAATGAACGAAATGGCTCATAAATATGAAGGTATGGATCGTTTCGAATGCCGTGAAGCGTTATTAAAAGATTTTGAAGAAATGGGTGTTGTGGATCATATTGAAGATCATCCACATAACGTTGGACACTCAGAACGTACAGGCGTAATTGCAGAACCATATTTATCCAAACAATGGTTCGTTAAAATGAAACCTTTAGCGCAAGCTGTTCTTGATGCACAAAAAACGGATCAAAAAATTGAATTTGTTCCAAACCGTTTTGAACACACATTCAATCAATGGTTAGAAAATATCGAAGACTGGTGTATTTCTCGTCAGTTATGGTGGGGACACCGTATTCCAGCTTGGACGAACAACAATACTGGTGAAATCTATGTTGGAGAAAGTGCACCAGAAGATGCAGAAAACTGGACACAAGATGAAGATGTATTAGACACTTGGTTCTCTAGTGCATTATGGCCATTCTCAACTTTAGGTTGGCCAAACGAAACAAAAGATTTAGAACGTTACTATCCAACGGACACAATGGTTACTGGATATGACATCATCTTCTTCTGGGTAGCACGTATGGCATTCCAAGCTCGTCATATGACAGATAACCGTCCATTTAAAACGGTATTAATCCATGGCTTAATTCGTGACTCTCAAGGTCGTAAAATGTCTAAATCTTTAGGAAACGGTGTTGACCCAATCGATGTGATCAACGAAAAAGGTGCTGACGCATTACGTTTCTTCTTAGCAACAAACTCTGCTCCAGGTTTAGATATGCGTTTTGATGAAACAAAACTTGATTCTTCTTGGAACTTCATCAATAAAATTTGGAACGCATCTCGTTATGTACAAATGCAGATGGAAGATGGAAAAACATATACTCCAGACTTCAACGCATTATCCGAATCCGATATGTGGATTTTATCCCGTTTAGAAGAAACATTAGCAAGCGTTTCTCGTAATATGGACCGCTATGAATTAGCCATTGCGGGAAATGAATTATATAGCTTTGTATGGAATGACTTCTGCTCTTGGTATATTGAATTATCTAAAGCAGCATTGAATAGTGAAGATACAAAAGTTCGTGATAACACAATTGCGATTTTGTTCTACGTTCTTAAAGCAATCTTGATTATGCTTTCTCCATTTATGCCATTTGTTTGCGAACATATTTATTTAGGCATGAACATGGGTAAAGACAGCATCAACTTAGAAGACTGGCCAGTTGTTCCTGAATTTGCAACCTCCACAAAAGCAGTTAAAGATATGAACTTGATTTTGAATAGTATTGAAACGGTTCGTGAAATCAAAACTCAATACAATTTAAAACCTCGTGATGAAATCAAAATTGTTTTAGAAGATGGCAAAGGAGAACCTTATACTTTAAGTCAACAAGGCCAACAGTTGCTCGTGGGTATGGCTAAAGTCGCTTTAGTCGATTCTTTTGATTCTGATGACTTATTAGTTCGTGACTTAGAAGGATTTAAACTTAAAGCTGCAATGGCAGAACTCATCGACGTTGAAGCTGAAATTGCTAAATTAGAAAAAGAGCTGACACATTTAGAAAGCGAAATTCAACGCAGTGAAAAAATGTTGTCTAATCCTGGATTTGTCTCCAAAGCACCAGAAGCAAAAATCAATGCCGAAAAAGAAAAGCTCGAAAAAAATAAAGCACTTCTTGCGCAAACAACGCAATCTTTAGCAGATATGAAAGCTCGTCAAGCTTAAAACTGACACTAGATAAATATCGCCTTTCAATTGATCTTAATCGATCATTTGGAAGGCTTTTTTTGTTTTGAATTTTCATCTAAAGTGCAATTTATAAAATGTTATTTAGAAGACTAACAATGGAATTTATAGAATAGCTTAGGTGAAGAATTTTTTTGTGTAATGGTCAAAAATGAAAATAATAAAACTTGAAACGTGATTATAGAAAATGTGGAAAAGACGATCCATGGCTTATTATAAGGCATACTTAAAGAGCTAAAGAGTAAAAATATGAGTGTTAAAAATTATATTTTTAAAATCAAATAAACAGATTTATTATAAAAAAGTATTGAATTAATATTTATTGAAAAAAATAGTTATTATAAGTGTATAGATAAGCAACATGCTTGGAGATGTCGGAATGTCATTTGCAATTTTAATTATGAATCTAGAATAAACGGGATGTTAATATGGAAAAGAAATTTTATGTTTTTGCATGTGTTAGCATGATCTTGTTGATGACTGGTATCTCGATTTTCACTCGATTTGTGGATGGATATTATCAACTGAAAAACTGTATATATTTTATAGCAACTGTATATTGCGTCGTCATTTTGGTGATTACGTTAGATCTCGGATTAAAAAAGTAGAATGATAATTTGAAATAAAACTATAAATATTTTTTCTTTTCCTTTTGCATTCTTTCTGGTTTGCGTCAAACAAATCTGGATTTCTAAACCATAAAAGAATAGAAGAAAGGGAGGGGCTATGCAAAACGATTTGGAAGAACTGTTTTTAAACACACTTCTCTATGATCAAGTACTTATTTCTATATTTCAGGATTGTCTTTTTCATGAGCGGTATGAATGGACACAAAGAAAAGATCATGGATATCGGATCAAAGAAAAAGAAATTAAAGATTTAAAATTTTTTGCCAATGAGAATTTAAATCACAAACAATCTTTTGATGAAAGAAAAACGGATGATGATGCAAGTTATTTTGATTCAAAAATGGTCCGTAAAATTTTAAATATTCACCTAAAATCAAAGGTATCTTATCCTCGTCAAGTTTTATTTGTTCAAGCAATGGACTTATTCGAAAAACAAAGAATTGGACTAGGAATAGCGATTGTCATGAATCAACGATTGGAAGATGATTTGCAGAATGATCTTTTATATATGCAAGTTGCCTTACAAATGCAAAAGCAATTTCATCAAAATCAAACACAATCAATCGATCAGTTTTATTCTTTGATTTTTGTGGACGATTTACCTTTGGAACATTCAAAGCGTAATCAAGCATGCGTATTAAGATGGATCGATGATCCATTTAAAGACCAAGATGAACATTTAGATAAAACAGCAATACGAATGGTGATTAGCTATTTCAATGAACACAATAGAAATTGGGACTATATGCGATTGCTTGAATTATTGTGGAACAAGTCTGAAGCAACAGATCAAAAAGTAAAAGTGCTTCAAGAAGAGTTTGGGATTGCCGTTTCAAAAGCGTATATCGACATTCTCGATGAACTGAAGATGAGAAAATAAGATTCAAATTTACCTGTAATTTAATTTTTTAAACGGTAGTCTTAGTATGAGGTGAAAAAAATGGTCTTGTATCTTACAGTTTGGTTATGAAGTTTGGAAATGAAATGATCCCCTCTATAATGTATGCTATGCAAACATTCATCCTTGATGCTAGTCAAATCGATTCAACGCTTGATGCGGATCAATTTTTAGCTAAATTTTACAATTTGCCATTTCAAGAACCTGCGCTCATTAGGAGTTTTCTATATTCAGATGAAACGTTGCGCATCACAAAAGTTTTCAATTGGCCAAGTGATGCCCCAAATTGGGTAGATATTTCTTTGTTGTTAGAAGTAATTCAACAACGTTCTCCATACTTCTATTTGATTTGGGGACCTGAACAAGAAAAACTTCAAGATGATCAAGATGAGCAAAACCTTATTGATCCTGAATTACAACCTAAAATCGTGGATAAAATTAAACTATAAAAACAATGAACAAAAAAAGGAAGATCGAGATGGATACAAGATCTTCCTTTTTATATGACTTCAATTTTCGATTTTAATTCAATTAGTTGTTTTTTTCAGCAGCAGCCATCTTTTCACGATAAAGATTTCGACGATCGACTGCAGTTAATCCTTTTTTACGGATGCGGATTGCATCTGGTGTAACTTCAACTAATTCATCATCATTAATCCATTCTAATGCTGCTTCAAGAGAGAAGACACGTGGAGGTGTTAATAACATCGCTTCATCACGTCCACTAGAACGAATCGCAGTTAACTTTTTGTTTTTAAGTGGGTTAACATCCATATCGATATTTCTGGATGATTCACCGATGATCATACCTTCATAAACTTCTGTTTGTGGAGCGATAAATAAAGATCCACGTTCTTGTAAGTTCCATAAAGCGTATGTCATTGCTGTTCCTGTATCCGTGGAGATCATTGCTCCAAGCATACGTTGAGGAATTTCACCAGTGTATGGAGTATAACCACTAACACGACGTAATAAAGTACCTTCACCATGGGTGTCATTGATGAATTCAGTACGGAAACCTAATAATCCACGAGTTGGAGCAGTATATGTTAATTTTACATAACCTGCATCTTCATCCATGTTGATCATTGTACCTTTACGCATGTTGAGTTTGTTGATGATTGTTCCAGAATACTGCTCTGGGGCAATACATACAACTTCTTCAACTGGTTCAACTTTTTGTCCGTTTTCATCACGGTGCAAAATAACTTCTGGTTTTGAAATGGCAAGTTCATATCCTTCACGACGCATATTTTCGATCAAGATAGAGATATGTAATTCACCACGACCACTAACTTTGAAGCAATCGGCACTTTCAGTTGGCTCAACTTTTAAACCAACGTTAACTTCCAATTCTTTTTCAAGGCGTTCTTTGATGTTACGGCTTGTTACAAATTTTCCAGAACGTCCGGCAAATGGTGATTTATTGACATGGAAGTTCATAGAAAGTGTAGGTTCTTCAATTGGAATACTTGGTAAAGCTTCAACGTGGTCTGGTGCACAAATTGTATCGCCAATAGATAAGTCCGGCATACCAGCAACGACAACAATATCCCCAGAGTGAGCTTCATCAACTGGAGTTCTAGAAAGTCCTTTATAAACAAATAAAGAGGAGACTGTTTCTTTTTTGGTTAAACCATCGTTGTTTGTGCGGATGTAGGAGTCACCTTTACGCAATACACCACGAGTGATACGACCGATACCTAAACGACCGATGTAGTCATCATAGGCAAGGGCAGATACTTGCATTTGCGTAGGTTCATCATCTAAATCTGGATAAATATCGGTGTGTTTTAAAATCGTTTTAAACAGTGGATCGATATTATCGTTTGGTTGATCAAGTTCGTATTGAACTTTACCTTCACGAGCGATGCCATAAAGGATAGGGAAGTCGAGCTGTTCATCAGTTGCATCTAAATCTAAGAACAGTTCGTATACTTCATCCACAACCTCAGCAGCGCGTTGGTCTTTTTTATCGATTTTGTTAATTAACAAAATTGGTTTTAAACCAATTTCTAACGCTTTAGATAAAACAAAGCGTGTTTGTGGCATAGGGCCTTCACTTGCATCGACTAATAAGATAACAGTATCCACGGTACCCATGATTCGTTCAACTTCACTAGAGAAATCGGCGTGACCTGGAGTATCGACAATATTGATTTTTACACCATCATGAATGACGGAGCAGTTTTTAGAATAAATGGTGATTCCACGTTCTCTTTCTAGAGCGTTGGAGTCCATAATACAGTTGACAACTTCTTCGTTATTTCTAAATACGTCACTTTGACGAAGGAAAGCATCAACAAGGGTAGATTTACCAGCATCGACGTGAGCAATGACGGCTATATTAATAATTTTTTCTTTTTCTGACATTGGATCCTCATTTCATTTGAAATCATAGGAATTATAGTCTTGTGTATCGCGTTTTTCAATTTAAGAAATGAGACAAATGAAGTTAAACAACAACGAAAAGCCTTTCAATGCTTTTCAAATCTTTTTAACATTGAGAGAATAGTGTCATATATTTTTGAAAGGATAGTTTGTATGATGGAAAGTCGTTATTATAAAGAACATTCTTCCTATCTCGATCGTGATATGGAATTTAAAATGTATGGATATGATGGGATTTTATGTTTAATCATTCCATGTCAAAATGGACGTTTTTTTGAATGGGAAGATCGCAAAATGTTTGATTTGATGTCCAAATGGATCGATGCAGGACAAATTCAATTTGTGACGATTGATACAATGGATGCAGAAACATGGTCGAGTCATGAAGCAAGTGGACCGCGAATGGCTCAACATGAAAACTGGGTGAATTACATCATGAATGAATTAGTTCCTTCAGCTTTAAAAAAGGCGAAAAAAAGTTTGGATGAAAACATGATGATTATGGGTGCAAGTATGGGGGCAACACATGCCGCAAACTTGTTTTTTAGATTTCCTGATCGCTTTTCAAAATTAATCGCTCTTTCCGGCGTTTATGATCTTTCTCGTTACATTTACGACAATAACTTTGATGGGAATTTCTATCAAAATAGCCCGCTTGCTTATTTGCCGAATATGAATATTCACCACAACTATATTCAAAAATATAATTCAAATCAGGCTTGCTTTGTGGTGGGACAAGGGGCATGGGAAGATGTATGTCTCGATGATTTAAGAAGACTTGCTGACGTGATGTATCAAAAAGGCATCCAAATTCCATCTTATTTCTGGGGAGAAGATACACCACATGATTGGCCTAGTTGGGAACAGCAAATTTTGACTTACTTACCAGAAATAATTGAAGAATAAAAATGTTTGAATCTCATTTTCAATTGAACAAAAGGCTTCGTTTTCAAACGAAGTTTTTTTAATGATTAAACCAAGATTTTAAGTCTAATAGAAGCGAGATTTGATTCGAAATTATTTGAGTGTTCTTAATGAAATTATTATATTTATTCTTTTTGAATCATAGTATAATTGAATTAGAAAAAAGGCATCATCCAAATTTCTAGGAGGTGAAAATCATGAGTGACCAAGGAATGGATATGTTGATGAATCAAAATCGTGGTGGCGTTATTCCGATTGTTGGAATCGTTGTGACAATTCTGATTTTCTATTTTGCGTATAAGTTTTATCGAGATGAATCAAAGATGAGCTTTATTGAGAAAATCAAATTTCTTAAGCGAGTAGTAAAAATTATTTTAGTTCTTTTCGTATCGATATTAGCTATTGCTATGTTTATGATGTTATTCGTTATTTTGTCATCAATGAGTCTGGGTTTTGCTGGTCCGGTAATTATTTTGTTGCTTGCGGTAGTCGCAATGACTGGTGCTATGCTTTACCTTTACTATTTGATTTACAAAGAATACAAAATTTTAATCAATAATTTTGAACAAGAAATAATTTTTGAGGATGAAAATGTAGTTGCTTTAAAAAATATTGCTAAGTTTAGTATGTGGATTTTATTTGTGACACTTGCTTCTTCCTTAGTTGGATATTTAGCAACCTCCTTATTAACTTTTTTGATTTCAAATGTGACAGGCTTAGCGAATTCAGCGATAAATGGTGAATTAAATGCGAATGTATTTATTCATTTTATTATTTGCATAGTTTTGTATATTTTAGCTGCGATTTTCGAAAAATCTGTAGAAATTTATAAAGAAAACAAATCAATCGCCAATAGTAAAGAACCGGAAGAACAATAAAATTATTTTCTTAAATCGACAAAAATAGATCATAAAGTAATAAAAACAAAACCGGTTTACACAATTAAGCTGCTTTATTAATAACGATGAACTCTATACAATTGGAAATCTAAAAATTGAAAAAAAGGCACTGGACGTCACAGTGCCTTTTTTTTAAGAAATCGAATGATTTCTTTCCGCCTTTTATGATAAGCGGCGGTTCAGCATAAAAATAGAAAGGAGGTTTGTCCGGTCATCACCGGGCAAATTCATTATAATATAGTCATCATCACCGTCAAGGTCAATCAAAGATGGAACTTTAAACTATATGAAATAAATCTAATCTTTTTCGTGTATTCTAAATCAAAAATCTATAAGTGGATGAGTTTTTTATGAACAATTTAGATCTTAAATCGGCATAGTTATCGTGTTTTTGTCGATATCCAAAAACGTATGCGCAAATCCTTATGTAAAATTGATGTGGATCATAAAAGAAATTAAAGAAAGATCTACAGGATGTGCTTAGAATTCAGTAATCTCTTTTAGGAGTCGTTATAATAGAATTCTATGGATCCAGATAGGATGGAGGTGTTCATTATCGCACTCTCAAAAGATCAAATCGTTGTGTGGCTTGCCACATTCAAACGTGAATCTCGTGAACAAATCTTTATGTTGGCGATACCTTATGGCCGATTAAAAGATTTTTCTAAACGTCTAGAATCGTTATATGCCAAAAAAGTCCGTGGAAATCGACTCGATCATTTAGATGCAACTTTTCTCGATGCAACTTGTGCACCATTTGTCTTGGAATATACATCGAGTGTATTTCGTATCTCTGATTTAGCGGGCTTTGGGGCAACGTTTCCGTCAAAAGCAAATCTAGCGCAAACCCACGCTTTTTTACATGCTGCAAACTTTTTAAAAGAGAAGTTTATGGATTGCCAGTTTATGATTCGCTATGACGTCAAAAGTTTTCGTTCTTCAACGATAAATAACTGGTTAAAGAAAAATACGCTAAATGCCCAGTTAGATCCAATTGATTTAGAAGCATCTTTGGAATTACAAACCGCAACATTATTTGCGGCACTTTTAGCAGAGGATTGCAACAATCAAGATTTAGATTTGCAAATTCAAGAGATGATCAAAAAACTCAATGCGAATATTGCGATGTCACCAAAATGGCAAAGTCTTGATCGCTCTGCCTTGTATTTAGAATTATTTAATCCTAAATGGGCAGATTTATTAAAACCTATTTTTAAACAAGCCCCAAGACTCATGGACGAAGGTCTCGTTGAAAAATGGTTAAAAAAACGAATCAATGCCGAATATTTAAAGACAGTATTAAACTGTTTAGAATTAGATGAAGGGATTGATTTAGTTTTATCGACTTCAATCAATCGTTTGCCTATTGAATATGAAAAACAATTAGAAAAACGAGAACAAGAACAATATAAATACGATGAAGATGAGTTTTGAACATTGGCTCGAGCTTTATGATCAAGTGGCGAAAACCCAAATCCATGAATCAGTTGATTTAGGTTTAAACAAATGCCGACAAAGTATTGAACAATCAATGGCAAATTGGATCGAGAACCCTTGTTTACATAGACAAGCAAAAACGATCTATCTTGTCGCACAAGATGAAAAAGTCGCTTATTTTTGTTTTGATTCGGTGAACTACACAAATCAACTATTCGAACAGTATCAACACTTAGATTCGCCAGAACAATCTAATCTCAATAAAGAGATGTTGCTTAGTCGTCTACAAAATGCAATTGTCTTTAAAACAGGTTATTTAAAAGACTTAGAAGAAGTATTAGCAAATTATTCGACGCAATCAATTCTGCCGAATTTATATTGTTCCTTGTCGATGTATCATTTGGTAATGAAAATTGAATTACTACATAATCGCTTTATTCCTTGTTACATTGTGAATCAACAACAACGGTCTTGGATTCATCAGATCAAAGAGGCGATTTATCCGCATTGTTTTGAAGAAATGAATCACAAAAAAGACGACCTAAATGAAATAAACGATTGTGATGAAGTGATCGAAAGACCGAATCTGGAAGAAGAACAAACAGATAATCAGTCTGAAAAGCGCGTACACGTTTATCCTCAACCAACAAAGAAATGGTTTAAACCCGCTATTTATCAAAAAATTGATGTCGAACAGTTGAAAAGCTTAGCTAAAAGTAATCTTTCATTTTATCAAATTCGCTTGGTTGGCCAAGCTTTGGCAAAAGGATTACAGCCGAAATTGTTACAAAAAGTATTGACTCATCCCGATTGGACAGAAGCGATCGTGATGCCATATTTATTGAATTCACGAAAACAAAAATGGCTCAAGCAAAAATGGGAAACAGAAGGAAAGATGATGGATTCCTTTTATTTAAATCCGACATGGAGCGTTGCTAAACTAGAAGCAATCTCCAAACTTGTCGATGCCGGTTTGGATGAACAATGGTTAAAAACGAATCTCAAAGGCAATATGACATTGAAACAAATTGAGCAATTAGCCACAATTTATCCTTATGGAAAATTGCCCCGTCATTATGCGACCATTATTTCAATTCCAACTAGTGTTCAACATTGGTTAATCGAGCAGGCTAGTCAAAAACATCCTGAACTTACAAAGGATGAACTTGATTTGCACCTTGCCCTTTGGAACGAGCATCTATTCCAAGAGGTATTCGAGTTACAACCTTAAAAATCGGATCGTTTAAATCATGATTTTAATCATTAAAAAAGGCGCTCAATGAAGGGATGAATTTTAATCCTTCAATGAACGCCTTTTAGTTGTTTATTGAATTGGTTGATCTTATAGATTAGCCAACAAGGATGACTTCTTTGAGTTGAGGAAATTCATCAAGAAGTAACAAGCGAATACCCGTAGAGAAATCTTCGCCAGCCATCATGCATCCAGCACATGCACCTAAAAATGTGACATAAGCAATGCCTTCTTCGTCAACACCAAGTAATTCGACATCGCCACCATCATGTTGGATATAAGGACGGATTTTATCGATAATTTCATTCGCATATTTTTCCCAAACATCGCGTTGGCCACGAGTTAAACGTTCTCCTTCTTGTAAAAAGTGAATTGCGTTTGTTAAATCTTCTTCAATGATTGTTGAGTTAGAAGAAGTTTGTTCAAGCTGTGGTTCTTTAATTTCGTTTTCGTTTGTCATAAAAATCCTTTCGAAGCATAGACGCTTATAAGAAGATCGGAGCAAGTAAAAAAGGGAGAATGAGTCCGATGATTAATCCACCGAGCACTTCGACTTTTTTATGTCCGAGCACAGTTTTTAAGTTTTGTGAATAGAGTGGGCTATCCAAAGTGATTGTTCCTGAGTCTTTAATATCTTTTATCAGTTCTTGGACAAGCTCAATTCCTTTACCACTATAATAACGAACATGGCAAGCATCATACATCACAATGCATGAAAAAACAGCGGTTACAGCAAAGATTGTGGAATCAAATCCTTCTTGCATGCCAATCGTTAAAGTAAGTGCCGTTACTGTTGAAGAGTGCGAAGAAGGAAATCCTCCTGATGCACAGATTAGTTTAGGTGCCCATTTACCGGTTTGAAAATAGAAAAATGGAACTTTTAAACATTGTGCAATTAAAAATGCGAAAAAAGCAGTAATAAGCGGATATAGAGATGAGGGAAACATCGAATCACTCCTTTCGTGTTTCTGGTCTTAGTGTAAATCAGAATTCGAAAATGTTTAAATTTTATGATTCTTTTATGAAACCACCGTCTCTTGTGGCGTGAATCAGTAAAGGTTTTAAAAGGCAGTGGTATAATACATTCAATCGAATAGGAGGAATATACTTTGATTAAACTCGATTTATCACATGCAAAATTGAATGAATCACCAAGCGCTTGGAAAGATAAAGTTGCTAGTGTCGATCAAGAACTCGTAAATGGCACATGCAAAGGCAATGACTTCATTGGCTGGTTGACATGGGACAAAGATTACGACAAAGAAGAATTTGCGCGCATTCAAGCTTGTGCAAAAAGAATTCAAGAAAATTCTGATGTATTAGTTGTTTGTGGTATTGGTGGAAGCTATTTAGGTCCACGTGCGGCAATTGAAATGGTTAATGGATTATATCCAGCTGACCAAAAAGTAGAAGTAATTTATACAGGAAATACATTCTCTTCTAGTTACATTGCCCAAGTCATGAACTATATCAAAGATAAAAGAGTCACAGTAAACGTGATTTCTAAATCCGGAACAACAACAGAAACTTCTATTGCATTCCGCATTTTAAAACAGTTCATGGAAGAAAAATATGGCGAAGAAGCAAAAGATCGTATCGTTGCAACAACAGATCGTGCACGCGGTACTTTAAAATCTTTAGCAGATAAAGAAGGTTACGAAACATTCGTCATTCCAGATAATATTGGTGGACGTTTCTCCGTTATTACTCCAGTTGGCCTTCTGCCAATTGCAGTAGCAGGCGTAAACATCGAAGATCTGATGAAAGGTCTTGCTGATGGTATGGTTGAATACGGAAGTTCTAATGTGGATGAAAACCCAGCATATGCTTACGCTGTTGCTCGTCGTATTTTACAAAACCAAGGCTATGATGTTGAAATGTTTGTAGAATACGAACCAGCAATGCAAAAAGTTGCTGAATGGTGGAAACAGTTATTCGGTGAATCTGAAGGAAAAGATGGTTTAGGAATCTTACCAGATTCTGCTGTATTCTCTACAGACTTACACTCATTAGGCCAATTCGTTCAGGATGGTAAAAAAGTGTTGTTTGAAACAAACCTTTATGTAGATCAAGCACCAATTGACATCATTTTCCCACACGATGATGAAAACCTCGACAACATGAACTACCTCGCTGGGAAATCTGTTGACTGGGTAAACAAAATGGCTGCAAAAGGAACATTAGAAGCTCACGAAGTAACTGGTAATGTACCTAACATCATTTTAACAATGCCAGGAATGACTGCTTACGATTTCGGTAATATGTGCGCATTCTTCTTTAAAGCAATCGCAATGACTACACTGCTTAACGACTCCAACCCATTCAACCAACCAGGTGTTGAAGTGTACAAGAAGAACATGTTCAAATTATTAGGAAAAGAATAAGTCCTTTTCTAGAGTCATCAATTTAACTAATTTAATAGAATGAATGAAGACCTGTCTTGTATATTGAAATACGCAAAGATAGGTCTTTTTTGATGCGATTTAAAAAAAGAATGATTGCTTCTATTGCATGTTTTTTAATCCACTTTTTGTTCATAATGTAGACGAAGAATCGCAATAGAAAAAGTCCATATCGCAAATTGAGCGGATATGGACTTTTTGAACGCTTGTTTTGATTTATTTAAAGCTAGAGTAAATCGCATTGTTTTTTTGGAAGAAACTTCTTTGGTTTGGGCTGATGAAGCTAAATGCGACAGCGCGATCGCCACGATGAGGAGCGGTGATTTTTGCTAAGTCTTCAATGACTGCAACATCTGGGTTTGGCATATCAATGGCAACAAACCAGCTTACAACACCGGTTTGATCATCAACTTTTTCCTTGAGATACATTTTTTTGATTTCTGGATGATGGAATCCACAAGAAATCAATGCTGCTTCAAAATCTTGGTTGTGTTTTTCAGGCTCGCGCAATGTATCTAAATTGGCGCTGCTTTCCTTTTTCTGTAACAAGTTATTTGGAGTACCAGGCACAAAGTTTAATAAGAAGGCGATTCTAAATGCAAGGTTCAAACCATTTGGATCAATAACAACTGCATCAAATTGATCTTGAACGGATTGTAATAAATGAGCAAAGTCTTCAGCTTTCATCTTCACTGCCTGGATGTCAGGGTTTTTAACGAAGTGTTTAAATTGGTCTAAAGATGTGAAGAAGGCTAAAAGTTTTTCATTCTTCTCATTATGAACCATCATGAGTGAGAGAGATTGTGGTTTAGACTTGTCAGAATCAATATTGGATTGACTTTTGTTGACTGGAACGATCAGTTCACTTTCCATAATAGCTTTGCCGGCAGCTAAAAATGATTCTTGGTCTTTCTTTTCTGTAAGAGTTTTTAAAGTTTCTACTAAATGTTTCGTTTTGTTTTCTTGTTGTTTTTCTTGTAAAACTGCGCGACCAAATACTTCAATTGCAACTGTAGGTAAAATCACTTTATTTGAAGCAGGGTCTAAAGTAACACCGTCGATGACTTTTGACATTTGTTTGATCATTGGAACCGCATTGGCAAAAGGGATTGTGATATAGCCAACGCGCTGTTCTTTAAAGAATGTTTTGAGTTCATCAAGACTTGTAAAGAAAGGAACAAATTTTTGGTCTTTTCCATTACGGATCAAGTATGGACTAACTTGGCGCATTTTTTCTTCTGTTTCTTGATTTGCTAATTGTTGCGGATCTGGTTCACCGACAGGTAAAAGAACACGGGCAGGGATTAAGTGTTCGAATAAACTATGAAGGAATTCAGGTGTTACTTCCTCAGGGAAATTTTGAATTGCTTTTTTGAGGGCTTCATTAGAAAGCTCTACCGTTTTGTTTTGTTGATCTGATTGATTAGGCATGTTTCATTCTCCTTAAACTGAATCGGATTCAATGGGATGAATCGATATCGATCGTTTTATGATTATTGATTGGATGAAATCGTTTATTCAAATGTTCAATGTAAAATCCAAAAAATATTATAACCAAATTTAGCGAGGATTTGAAAATGTTTCATCGACTATTTTCACAACGATGACAAACCCCTAAGAATCGTTTGCTTACTGAATGAAAAAGTATAAAACGAGGTACGAAAGCGCTAAAGATTTTTTAGAATGTATGAATATTGTCAGAATGTAAAAAATAGGATTTTGAATTAAATAGTTTTCATAGATTTTCAATAAGAAAAAAATCAGGGCGGAATGCTGAAAAAAACTAAGTTGTTTTTCTATTTTAAATCATAGATTAAAAATTAAATGTATGCTTGGAGCAAAAAAATAGAAGTGGGAAAATTCGTTTTTTTTGTAAAGACAATAAAGTTTTAAAAATTCATTTTTAAATAGAAAAGACTTCAGGAATGATTAAATCAATCTTTATTCATTCTGAATAAAAATATTTACTTTGAAAAATGCCTTAATAAAGGCATTTCAATCAATAAGTAGGAGTCAAAGAAAAAGGTATCGTAAGGAATGTTTTAGTTGCATTGAATTAAAAGAGGGTTATGACTGCAACAAAGGAACTAAATTGTGATTAAGCTTAACCGCTTTACCTAAATTTGTAATCGAGAATTTTAAGTGAAGCAAAAGTTTATTGACGCTTAAAAAATAGGAAAGAGAAAGAACAGACTTTGTAACAAGTAAGTCTTTAAAGTGAATTATACACACCAGAGTTTGTTATATCTAACCGTGCAAACGCTTACAGCAAAGACATTTCTCTTTTAAAGACCATCTAATCTTAATATAATTGAGTCGAATGTAGGTTCAAAATTTTAAAGGAGGAAACTTCTACATGGTAGAAAAAATTAAAACTTTCCAATCCATGGATGGTAATACTGCCGCTGCTCATAACGCCTATGCGTTAACAGAAATGAGCTGTATCTACCCTATCACTCCATCTTCTCCGATGGCAGAAACCATGGATACATGGGCTACTCAGGGACGTTTAAACGCTTTTGACCAAGTCGTTAAAATCGCTGAGCTCCAGTCCGAAGCTGGTGCATCTGGTGCCGTTCACGGTGCTGCACAAGCTGGTGTTTTAGCAACAACTTTCACTGCATCCCAGGGTCTTCTTTTAATGATCCCAAATATTTACAAATGGGTTGGTGAAAACCTTCCTATCGTATTGCACGTTGCTGCTCGTTCATTAGCTAGCCGTTCTTTAAACATTTTCGGTGACCACTCCGACGTATATTCTATCCGTCAAACTGGTATCCCAATGTTAGCCAGCCATTCCGTACAGGAAGTTATGGACCTTGCTGGTGTTGCTCACCTTTCTGCAATCAAAGCACACACTCCATTCGTTCACTTCTTTGACGGATTCAGAACTTCTCACGAAGTTGACAAAATTGAAGTATTCGATGTTGATCAATACAAAGATCTTATCGATTACGAAGCACTTGCTGAATTCAGAGCAAATGCTATGCAGCCACATACAAACCCAGTAACTCGTGGTGCAAACGAAAACGATGACATCTTCTTCCAAGGTGTTGAAGCTCGTAACACTCATTATGATGCTGTTCCAGATATCGTTGCTGACTACATGAAAAAAATCAGCGAAATCACTGGACGTCATTATGCTCCATTTGTTTACTATGGTGCTCCTGATGCAGAAAACATCATCATTGCTATGGGTTCTGTAACAGAAACTGCAACTGAAACAATCGACAAATTGAACGCTAACGGTGAAAAAGTTGGTATGATCAAAGTTCACCTGTATCGTCCATTCTCCACTAAATACCTGCTCGACGTACTTCCAGCAACTGTTAAGAAAATTGCTGTTCTTGACCGTTCTAAAGAAGGCGGCGCTTTAGGCGAACCTCTTTACCTTGATGTCATTGCTGCACTTGCTGGCAAAGATATCGAAATCATCGGCGGACGTTATGGTCTTGGAAGCCACGATACTGCTCCAAAACATATCAAAGCTGTATTCGATCACCTCAAAGGTACTGAACTCAAAAACGGTTTCACTCTTGGTATCGAAGATGATGTAACATTCACATCTTTACCTTGCGATGATTCCTTCGTTATCGATGATGGCAAAACAACAGAATGTCTGTTCTGGGGTCTTGGATCTGATGGTACTGTTTCTGCAAACAAATCTTCCATCAAAATTATCGGTGACAACACTGACATGTATGCACAAGGTTACTATGCATACGACTCCAAAAAAGCTGGTGGTGTAACTCGTTCCCACTTACGTTTTGGAACTGAACCTATCCACAAAACTTACTACATCAACAACGCTGACTTTATCTCTGTTTCTTTAGACAGCTACATGTTCAAATACGATTTAGCTAACAACTTGAAGAAAGGTGGAACATTCTTACTGAACACTTCCTTCAACGCTGAAGACATCGTTAAACACATGCCTAACCGTCTGAAAAAAGAATTAGCTGATAAAGGTGCTAAATTCTACATTATTGATGCAAACAAAATTGCGAGCCAGATCGGTATGGGTCGTCGTACAAACACTATCCTCCAATCTGCATTCTTCGCATTAAACCCACAGATCCTTCCATATGACACAGCTGTAGATTTAATGAAAAAAGCAGCTAAAAAATCCTATGGTAAAAAAGGTGACGAAATCGTTCAATTGAACTACAAAGCAATCGACATGGGTAAAGATGGTCTTGTTGAAGTCGTTGTAGACAAAGCTTGGTCTGAATTACCAGTCGGTGAATTACGTACTCCAACTGGCGATGCATATTGGGATGAATATGCAGCTCGTATTAACGGACTTGAAGGTTACAACATGCCTGTTTCCGCATTCACTAAACATGGTGTATTAGACGGAACAATGCAAAACAACATTGCCTTCAAAGAAAAACGTGCAATTGCAGTGAACGTACCACAATGGGATGCTGAAAACTGTATCCAATGCGGATTCTGCTCCTTCGTATGTCCACATGCTACAATCCGTACATTCGCTTTAACTCCAGAAGAAATCGAAAATGCTCCAATGGAATTCGAAACTCTTCCATTAATGGGTGTTAAAGACACTAACTTACGTTTCAGAGTTCAAGTATCTCCATCTAACTGTGTAGGATGCGGATTATGCGTATCTGAATGCCCAGGTAAAAAAGGCAATAAAGCCCTCAAAATGGTTGATATCAACTCTCAACTTGAATTCGATCCATTGGCTGACTACATCTTCAAAGAAACTGAATACAAAACTGATCTGTTCCCAGCAACAACAGTTAAAGGTTCTCAGATGTTAATGCCATACTTCGAAGTACCAGGATCCTGCCCAGGATGTGGTGAAACTCCATACTACAGATTAGCTTCTCAGTTATTCGGTAAAGATATGCAGATCTCCAACGCTACTGGATGCTCTTCTATCTACTGCGGTGCTAACCCATCTACTCCATTCGTTAAAGATAAAGACGGAAACGGAACTGCTTGGGCTAACTCCTTATTCGAAGACAACGCTGAATACGGTTATGGTATGGCTTTAGCTAATAACCTGAACAAAGCTAAAATCCTTAAAGTTATGGAAGACAACATGGCAACAGTTGCTCCAGAACTGAAAGAAAAATTCGAAGCTTACATCGCTTGTGGTCTTGATCGTGAAACTCAACGCGCTCTTGCACCAGCAATCAAAGAACTTGCTGCTAACGAAGCAAATGCTGACGTTAAAGGCCTTGTTGACGCTGACCTTGTTGATAAATCCAACTGGATCATCGGTGGTGACGGATGGGCATATGACATCGGTTACGGTGGACTTGACCATGTATTAGCTAACAACGTAAACGTTAACGTACTTGTATTAGATACTGAAGTTTACTCCAACACTGGTGGTCAGGCTTCTAAATCTACTCCAAGATCCTCTGTTGCTAAATTCGCTGCTGGTGGTAAATCCACAGCTAAAAAAGACCTCGGTCAGATCGCTATGACTTATGGTCACGTATATGTAGCAAGCGTCTGCATGGGTGCTGACAAGAACCAAACTCTTAAAGCATTCCGTGAAGCAGAAGCTTACGATGGACCATCCTTAATTATCGCTTACGCACCATGTGCTGAACACGGTATTAAAGGCGGATTAGGTAACCATCAGCAAGTTCAAAGAGATGCTGTTGCATGTGGTTATGTAGACCTCTACCGTTACAACCCAGACAATAAAGAACAACCATTAACAATCGACTCCAAAAAGGAACCAGATTACTCCAAAATGGAAGCATTCATGTTAAAAGAAGCTCGTTACGCTCAACTTGCTAAACTGTTAGGTAAAGAAGCTTCTGATGCTATGTTCGAACAGGCTGTTACTGACGCTAAACGTCGTAGAGAACGTCTGATCGCAATTGAAAAAGAAGGACTTTAATCCATCGATTTTGATTCCTACAATTTAGCTTTATAAAACGAAAGGCAATGCAAACAGAAATTCTGTAGGCATTGCCTTTTTTTTGATCAGTGATATAGAATTCACGAAAAACTCAGTAAAGTGAAATGAAAAAATTCAATGATTGAATAAAGAAAAGAGATTTGGTTGAGATTTTCTTTAAGATCTATTTCAATATAGATTCTTGAATTATAATGACAAAAGAATAAACTTTGATCTTTGTTGTATGTCTAGTGAACACAGATCAAATCATAAGGAAGATAAGCATGAAAACTGAACAACCTTTAAAACAATGGTTAGAACAACCGAATACAATACATATGAACCGTCTTGAACCGACTAGCTTTATGCATCGAAAAATTAACGGTTTTTCGCATATTCAATCATTAGATGGAACATGGCAAGTTCGTGTGAATGAAACAGCAAAGTGGAATCCTGAAACTCTCTCATTATCATTAGATCAAACATTAAATGGATTTCAATCGATTACAGTTCCAGGACATTTACAACTCTCTGGTTATGGACAAATCCAATATACAAATATCGCTTATCCTTGGGATGGAAAAGAAAAAGTCGAATATGGACATACGCCTAAACAAAACCTGCAAGCAGATTATCGTTTGCGTTTCGACTTAGATGAACAATTAGCATTAGATCATGTCAAACTCGTTTTCCATGGCGTGGAAAGCGCATTTTATGTTTGGCTGAATGGACGTTTTGTTGGTTATAGTACAGATAGTTTTACGCCAAGTGCTTTCGATGTAACCGACTTATTACAACCTAAAGGAAATGAACTTGTTGTCTTAGTCTATCAATTTAGTTCTGGCTCCTGGCTTGAGGACCAAGATTTCTTTAGATTTGCGGGAATCTTTCGCTCAGTTGAACTGCAAGGAACAAAAGATATATATGTTAAAGATCTTACCGTGACAACAAATTTAGATGAAAACTATTCGACAGGTACGATTCGTGTTGTGCTTGAGCATAAAAATGCTTCGAGTTTCAAAATTTGTTTAAAAGATCCTGATCAACAAGTTATATTAGATCAAACGACGAAGTGTCATGATTTAAGTTTTGAAATTGAAGAAGCTAAACTATGGTCTGCTGAAGAACCGAATTTATATACATTAGAAATTGCTGTCGAAGATGAACAAGACAATACGATTGAAACGGTAATTCAAACTATTGGCATTCGCCAGATTTTGATCGATCAAGGCGTTATTTTTATCAATGGCCAACGTTTAATGCTTCATGGAGTGAATCGCCATGAGTTTTCTAAAGATACTGGTCGAGTATTAAGTGCGCAAGAGATTTATAACGATCTTGTTTTGATGAAACAAAATAATATTAACGCAGTGCGCACATGTCATTATCCAAACCAAGATATATTTTATGAATATTGTGACCAATTAGGTCTTTATGTGATGGATGAAGTGAATCTAGAAACCCATGGTACATGGGGCAATGATGAACTAGACAATCCTAAAGACCCGCTTCCGGGAAATCGAATTGAGTGGCGAAATGCGATTCTCGATCGTGCTCAATCGATGGTTAAACGCGATAAAAACCACCCCTCGATTATATTTTGGTCTTTAGGAAATGAAAGTTGGTATGGTGATGATTTATTAGAAGAAGCAGCTTGGATTAGACTTAACGATCCAACACGCATCATTCATTATGAAAGCAGTTATCGCAGTGCAGCTTACCAAGATTGCTCTGATGTTTACTCAAGAATGTATGCTTCACCTGAAGAACTTCGTGATATTTTAGAACACCATCCGGAAAAACCCGTAATTTTATGCGAATACATGCATGCGATGGGGAACTCAGTAGGTGGATTATACCGCTACATTCAACTTGAACAATATCCGCAATATCAAGGCGGATTTATTTGGGATTGGAAAGATCAAGCAATTCAAATTCATGCTGATCAAAATCCAAGAGGTCATTATGACATGTTGGGTTATGGTGGAGATTTTGGCGATCATCCCAATAACAAAAACTTTAGTGGAAATGGCTTATTGTTTGCAAGTGGAACCCCTTCTGCAAAACTAGCTGAAGTTAAAGCTCTCTATTCACCGATCCGCTTGCTTGTTGATGAAACTGGAGTCCAAATTTTAAATGACAATTTGTTTATGGACACAAATCAATATCGCTTTATCTATGAACAAAAAGATGAAGGCAGCATATTATTGAGCGGTGAACTTTTAGTTGATTTAGAAGCGGGCAGTTATGACCACTTTAATATTCCTTGGAAATTGACAAAAAGAGAAAGTGTTTGTTCGGTTTATTGTCTCCAAAATCAGAAAACGGCGGCTATCGAAAAAGGATCAGTCATCAGTTTTGATCAAAGAACAATTGGGAAAACCGATTATGTCGCTTCCATTCCAGCACCTTTAAAAATGGTACAAGGTGATGAAATGTTCAGTTTTGAGTATGGATCATTTAGAGCTTACTTTACTAAAACAGGTTTGTCGTCTTTATGTTATGACGGAAAAGAATGGTTACAAGACCTCCCTCGACCAGTATTTACTCATGCGTTTACCGATAATGAGCGCGGTTATCAATTCGATCTAGAAAATGCCTATTGGTATGGGGCAACATTGTTTTCTAAAGCGTCATTTCAAGAGATTAAAGTAGATCCAAAAGGCATGTATGCGACGATTCAATATCATTATCAACTTCCTTATCCGGCAAAAAATAAGGCGATTTTGACCTATACAGTGGCTGCTCCAGGAACGATTGGGGTTGATTTGATTTTAGAACCTTCTCGATCTTTACCGGATCTTGCGGTGTTTGGTATGGAATTTAAACTCCCCAAAGATCATGAACATTTCCTTTATTATGGAAATGGACCTCATGAAAATTATCGTGATCGGCTTGAAGGTGCACGTTTGGATGTGTTCCAATCTAGTGCAAAAGAGAATTGGCAACCGTATTTAAAACCACAAGAAACAGGAAATCATACTTACGTACGCTGGATTGAATTGTTTAATCGTGATCGCCAATGTCTGCGTTTTAGTAAGATTGGTCAACCGTTTGAAGCGCAAGTTGTTCCATATTCGTTTGAACATACTTTACGGACGCAACATCAAGAAGAACTTGGCGAATCAGATGGAATTTATGTGCGGATCGCAGCAGATCATATGGGAGTGGGTGGTGTCGACTCATGGGGTGCTCGCGTGCATGAACGAGATTGTCTCCATGCTGGAAATAGTCGTCATTTATCGTTCTTTATGAATTTTCCTATTGATCCATTGACGAAATCTTTAGATGTCGCAAAACAAAGTCTTTTAGATGAAGAACATCAAGCATAAATAAAAAAGGAGCTGATCAAATTGAGCTCCTTTTTTTGCGGCTTGAATGTTGAGTTTAGTCTTTTGGGCAATTTTTTTCGCTGCATAGACAAGAAGAATAGTGTGTTGTTGACGCATTGGAATAAAATGCGTTATATAGGTCAGTTGGCTGATTTTCTTTGTCAAAGAAGCGATATAAGATTTCTTCATGGAAAGGCTGATTCGCTTTTAGAATCGCATCAGGATGTTCTTGGTTATGGATTGAATCAGGAACGAATTGCGGTTCAACAGCTAAGCCAGCATGATGTGAATAGGTTACGCCATGGCGTCCTTGGCAAGGTTCGATGAAGTTTCCAGAATATAATTGAATTCCTGGTAATGTTGTTTCGATTTCTACAGTTCGTTTTGAAACTGGGTCTTGAATGACACATTTTGAATCCTTGTCATCTAAAACAAAATGATGGTCGATTCCGTTGGCCAATTGAACTTGTTCATCACTTTGGTCAAAACCTTGGTGAATTGGAGCAAATTGTCTAAAATCTAGTGGCGTGTTTTGGCCTTCACGTTAATGACCATACCTTAATCATCTTGATTCCACTAAACCATGACGAGAAGCGTCAATGCGTAATAAGTGGTTCGAAACGTCTTCACTTTGATTTAAGTTGAAATAAGTGTGGTGTGTTAAGTTACAAAGTGTATCTTGATCGCTAATTGCATCATAAATAATTCTCAGTGCATTGTCTTCAAGTTTTAAAGTGCAAGTTAAATCAAGATTACCTGGATATCCTTCTTCCATATCTGGTGAATGGTAAGTAAAGATTAATTGGTCATCTTCGATTCTTGAATCGAAGTTTTGGTAAGAAAAACCATCAATGCCGCCATGTAAGGAGTTTGGTCCGTTGTTTACAGCAATTTGGTAGTCTTTTCCGTTTAAAGTGAATTGGCCTTTTTTAAGACGGTTACAAGTGCGCCCAACTAATGCACCGAAATATGTGCCAGAGCGGGCGATGTAATCTTCAATCGTGGGATAACCTAAAATCGTGTTAAAACAATTTCCAGCTGCATCTTTAAGGTCGATTTCGATTAAGGTAACCCCGTAGCTGGAAACTAAAACTTTAAGTTTATCGTTTTCTAATTCATAAAAACAAATGTTGTCAGGTCTTTGTTCAGTTTTGCGAATCATCATGATTTCCTTTCTGAATAATGAATGTGCTTGATTAGCGCTAAGCGCATGCAAATAACATGGTTTATCTCATTATAACCAATCTAAAACGAAATGATATGGGATGATAACATAAGATCACTAGATTGTTAATTTAAGTGTATTCGCATACATTTTGTAAAATGTATGCGAAACCAAAAAATGATCGCGAAGATTAGGGTAAATAGTGCACGGATTTGTAAAAATCAAAAAGTTTTTTATAATGATTAGATGGAGGAATGCGTATGTGGATTCTTGCTTTAGAAGATTTATCAAATCTAGATGCCGTAATGGAATGTAAACCTGATGCTGTGTGTATTGGTTTAGCACCATTAGCGGCAAGAAGTCATGCTTGTGTTCAGATTGAAGAGTTACCCGAAATGGTTAAACGATTCCATCAACATGACATTCAACTTTTAATTAATGCTCAAGGAATGATTGAACAAAGCCAATTGGCAAATGTTCGTAATCTTTTCCATCAAGCCATCGATACCGGCGTTGATGGATTCTATATTGCAGATGATGGCTATATTCATTTAGCTGATGAATATGGAAAACAAATTGGTCGCGATTTAAGACAACTATTGATCATTCAACCCGAAACGCTTTTATGTAGTGGCCAAGATGCAAACTTCTATTTAGAACAAGGATTGCAAGCAGCGTCTTTAAGCCATGAATTAACGCTGGATGAAATTGTTGCTTGTGCGCAAGATTGTTCAAACGCTAAGAATTTAGAAGTGTTGATTAGTGGTCATTATTCTTGGATGGAAAGTCGCCGCCCGCTAATTGAAAACTACTTACGATATATCAAACGACAAGATGCATTTGAACAAAATAAAGTGTATACAATTCAAGAACAAATGCGAGATGCTAGACTTTTGACTTGGCAAGATGATCAGGGCACGCATATCATGTCCGATTTACCAATACAAGCTGGATCGGATCTATGTGCAATCGCAGATAGTGGTATTGAGCGCTTTAGAATTGATGCCTTTTTAAAATCAAATGAATGGGGTATTGAAATGCTTCAGACATATCGCAAGATTTTAGAACATTCACTAAATGAAAATTCGATTGAATCGAATTTAAAACAAGAAGAAACATTAATTCGAAAGGAGAAAACAAATGTCCGCCATTGAATTGCTCGCACCCGCTGGTAACTTAGAAAAAGCAAAAACTGCGATTCGTTATGGCGCAAACGCAGTATATATTGGGGGCCAATCTTTCTCTTTACGCTCAAGAGCATCAAATTTTGATTTAGATCAAATTCATGAACTTTGCGAATTTGCTCATGAACATCAAGCGCAAGTACATGTTACGGTCAACATTATCCCTCATCCGAGTGATTTTGGAGGGTTGGAAGATTATCTTCAAGCATTAGATCAAGCTGGAATCGATGCGATTATTTCTGCTTCACCGTCGATTATCACAAGAGCATTAAAAATGGAAACACGCCATTTTGAAGTTCATGTTTCCACGCAACGATCAATCTTAAATAGTGAAGCGGTTCGGTTCTGGACAAATCTTGGCGTAGATCGTGTTGTCTTAGGACGTGAAACACCCATGCCTGCTATCGAAGAAATTTGTCAACAAAACATTAATGACATTGAGGCATTTATTCATGGTGGAATGTGTATTTCCTTTTCTGGGCGCTGTGTCTTATCGAACCATATGACAAATCGTGATGCCAATCGGGGCGGATGTGCACAAAGTTGTCGTTGGAAATATACATTACGCGATGGTGAGCAATCGATCACAGATCCTGAGCGACCGTTTTCAATGTCAAGTCGTGACTTACAAGCAGCCGACCAAATTGAACGGATGATTCATGCTGGAGTAACATCGGTCAAAATTGAAGGACGAATGAAATCTGACTATTATTTAGCGGTTGTTGTTGGCGCTTATCGACGCCTCATTGATCATATTGAACAATATGGTCATGCAGATGAAGCGTTTTTATCCACCATTTGTGCGGAACTTTCTCGTGCGGAAAACCGCCCAACAGGTCCAGGGTTTTATCATGGACTTCCAGATGAAAATGTTCAATTGTATCGCAAACACGATGAAACGGTGACGCAAGAATATATTGGTTTAGTTTTAGATGCTCATCCACAAAATCGCCCAGGTATGATTCAGGTACAAGTGAAAAATCACTTTGAACAAGGAACACCAGTTGAGCTCTTTGGGCCTCATATTGCTCCATACCAGGCGATTATTGAAAAAATCTTTAATGAAGAAAATGAGGAGATTACAGTATGTAATCACCCGATGGAGATTGTTTATCTTCCTTGGCAGGGAGATGTTGTTGCCGGATCGATGATCCGCAAGCAACGCCTTGAGTCCTAACATTTTTAATCGTTAGATTATAATAAAGAAAACAAATTAACGCTAAAAATGTATGATTCGTCATTTGGCGTTATTAAACATAGCACTTGCGATGTACAATAAATTGAATTTGGCAGAAATACGGGAAAACAGAAAGGAAGTTCTGCCCTAAGCTCCCGTTTAGAAAATATGAAATTATCAAATAGCTACTTTTTTACATTAAGAGAAAATGCTAAAGATGAAGATTCCGTCTCTAGTAACTTACTCGTGCGTGCGGGTATGATCAAAAAACTCGCAAATGGAATTTATATGATTTTACCTATGGGTAAAAAAGTTTTAGAAAAAGTTGAATATATTGTCCGTGATGAAATGGATAAACACGGATGCCAAGAATTGTTAATGCCAGCTTTGATTCCTGAAGATGTCTATGTTTCATCTGGACGTCGTGAATCATTTGGTTCTAATATGTTCGCTTTAAAAGACCGTTACAATAAACCATATGTATTAGGTCCAACACATGAAGAACTTTTTGCGATCACTGCTGCAATGGATGGTAATTCCTGGAAAGATTTCCCTTATAACTTGTATCAGATTCAAACTAAATATCGTGATGAAACACGTCCACGTTATGGTTTGATCCGTGTTCGTGAATTTATCATGAAAGATGCTTATACATTCGATAAAGATGAAGCGGGTTTAGATGTTGCTTATGCCAACATGTACGATGCGTATAATAAGATCTTCGATCGTATGGGTTTAAACTATAAAATCGTTCGTGCCGACACTGGTGTGATGGGCGGTTTACTTTCTGAAGAATATCAAGCTATTTCTTCCATCGGGGAAGATATCGTCGTTGGATGCGAAGGTTGCGATTTTTCAAGTAACGAAGAAATTACGGAAGTTGTTGATACTTTACAAGATGACACAGCCCAAGAATTACCATTAGAAAAAATCTACACACCAAATGCTGGAACAATTGAAGCAGTAAGTTCTTTTTTAGGTAAAGAACCAAAAGACTTTGTTAAAACATTGATCTATTGTGCAGATGGTAAACTAGTCGCATTTGTTTTACCAGGTGAACGTGAATTAAATGAAACAAAAGCGAGCAAGTTATTAGGCGCTTTAGAACTTACTTTAGCGGATGCTGAACAAGTTAAAGAAGCGACTGGTGCACGAATTGGCTTTGCAGGTCCTGTTGGATTAAATATTCCAATTTATATGGACCGCCAAGTTGCGCATAAGAAAAACTTCATCGTTGGTGCAAATGAAGATGATCACCACTACAAAAATGTAAATTTAAAAGACTTTACACCTACTGCCGTCGCGGATTTAACAGAAGTTATGGAAGGTGATATCTGTCCAAAATGTGGTCAAAAATTGACTTTTGAACACGGTATTGAAGTCGGAAACCTCTTTAAATTAGGAACTAAATATTCACAAGCCATGAACTTACTTTATTTAGACCAAAACAATAAACTTGAACCAGTTTGGATGGGAAGTTATGGAATTGGTTTAGAAAGATGTATGGCTGCCGTAGCTGATCAATATCATGATGAAAATGGGTTGATGTGGCCAGATGATTTAGCTCCATTTAGAGCAGGGATTGTGATCGTCAATATGAAAGACGAACAACAAGTTGAACAAGCGAACAAATTCTACGAATATGCAAAATCTCAAGGCATGGATCTTTTATTAGATGATCGTAACGAACGTGCTGGGGTTAAATTCAAAGATATGGAATTGATCGGTATTCCACATCGCTTTACTTTTGGTAAAGGTGTTGCCCAAGGAAAAGTAGAATACGTTCTACGTAAAACAGGTGAAAAAGTCGAAGTTGCTATTGAAGATTTACCTGCATTATTAAACAAAATCTACAATCGTTAATATAAGATTAGCGTCGTTTAACAAATAATATGAAAGTCGAAGGGGAAGGACCTCTTCGACTTTTTTTGAAGAGCAGTAAAGTTTTTGTGATCTAAAGG
>Glacier_p2__coassemble_2353_pt1 | contig 9570 bp, 8 predicted proteins | sample Glacier_p2__metabat2_low_PE_003 | metagenome-assembled genome bin Glacier_p2
CAACAGAACATGCGACTTTGACGGCACGTATGATTGACCGTCCAATTCGTCCATTATTTGCGGAAGGATTCCGTAACGAAGTACAAGTTGTCAACACCGTATTATCTGTTGACCAAAACGCTTCCTCTGAAATGGCTGCAATGTTAGGTGCTTCTTTAGCACTTTGCATTTCTGATATTCCATTTGGTGGACCAATCGCTGGTGTGCGTGTTGGTTTAGTAGATGGCGAATTCGTCTGCAACCCTGATTTAGAACAAGCAGAACGTTCCACAATCGAATTAACAGTTGCGGGTACTGCTCAAGCTTTAAACATGGTTGAAGCAGGGGCAAATGAAGTCGATGAAGACACAATGCTTGAAGCATTGATGTTTGGTCACGAAAAAATTAAAGAACTTTGTGCATTCCAAAACGAAGTCATTGCCGCTTGCGGTAAAGAAAAACGCGAAGTTACTTTATATGCACCAGATCCTGAACTCGAGGCAGCAGTTCGTGAAAAATATGAAGCAGATATTCGTGCAGCAGTTTCTATCGTTAAAAAACTTGAACGTTATGAAGCGATCGATAAATTAGTTGATGCTGCAAAAGAAGAATATGCTGCAAAAGAATATGCAAGCGAAAAAGAAAAAGCAGAAGCAGTCAAACAAGCAGGCGCTATTTGCCGTTCTATTGAAGCGGATGAAGTACGTCGCTTAATCATTGAAGATAAAGTGCGTCCAGATGGTCGTGCGATTGATGAAATCCGTCCATTGGATTCACAAGTTGATTTATTACCACGTGTTCACGGTTCTGCAATGTTTACTCGTGGAGAAACGCAAGTTATCTCAACAACAACTTTAGGTGCGCTTAATGAAAACCAAATCATCGATGACGTAACTGAAGTAGGAAATAAACGCTTTATGCACCATTACAACTTCCCACCATACTCTGTAGGTGAAGTTGGACGTATGGGTAACCCAGGACGTCGTGAAATTGGGCATGGTGCTTTAGGTGAACGTGCATTATCTAAAGTATTACCAAGCGAAGAAGAATTCCCATATGCAATCCGTACAGTAGCGGAAGTTACTGAATCCAACGGTTCTTCTTCCCAAGCTTCTATTTGTGCGGGCACAATGTCTTTAATGGCAGCTGGTGTTCCAATCAAAGCACCAGTAGCTGGTGTAGCAATGGGTCTGATCATGGATGAAGAAACAGGAAAATATACTGTATTAACTGACATCCAAGGTATGGAAGACCACTTTGGGGATATGGACTTCAAAGTAGCAGGTACTGAAAAAGGTATTACGGCTTTACAGATGGATATCAAAGTAAAAGGAATTACTCGTGATATCTTCAAAGAAGCATTAGCGCAAGCACATGGTGCTCGTCAACAAATCTTGGCAAACATGATGAGTGCAATTGATCATCCACGTGAAGACCTCTCTCCATATGCGCCAAAAACATCAATTATCAAAATCAACCCAGACAAGATTAAAGATGTTATTGGACCAGGTGGTAAAAACATCAATAAGATCATTGCTGAATGCGATAATGTTAAAATCGATATCGATGATGACGGAACAGTTGTTATTTACCATATGGATCGCGCAGCAATCAACAAAGCGCTCGAACAGATCAATGACATTTGCCGTGAAGCAAAAGTTGGAGATGTATACGAAGCTAAAGTTGTGCGCATCGAAAGCTACGGTGCATTCGTTAACTTATTCGGTAAAACAGATGGCTTATTACACGTATCCAATATCAGCTGGAACCACGTGGCAAAAGTTGAAGATGTATTAAAACTTGGCGATTTAATCGATGTCAAAGTTATTGAAATCGAAAATGGTAAAGTCAATGTTTCTGCAAAAGCACTGTTACCAAAACCAGCTGGCTATAAAGAACCAGAAAGAAACCGTGCACCACGCAAAGACAATCGTCGCCCAAATGGTCCACGTCGCTTCGATCACCACAAAGCAGATGAAGCGCCAAGACCAGAAGAGCCAAGAGCAGAAGAACCAAAAGAAGCTGAGTAATCCCATTCATTTTCTTTGGATTTTGAATTCAATACGAGTCAAAAATGCCGGAAGCCAAATAACTTCCGGTATTTTTCGATTATGGATATTGTTCATATATAGAATTTCGTAAATTTGAGCGAGAATTGAATAGAAATGCACAACTATTTCGAATATCATCTTTCTTGCTTTATAATGAAATTTAAAGGACAGGGTAATAAACATGAATTATAGAACTTTAGTTGAAGATTATTTTGAAAATTTTAAAAAAGATTTAGCAGACATTGTTGCGATTGAATCAACTCGCGATGTAGAACATGCCGGACCAGGTGCTCCTTTCGGACCAAAAGTTAGAGAAGTATTAGAACTGATGCTCGAAAAAGCAAATAGAGATGGTTTTAATACGAAAAACTATGATGGGTACGCTGGTTTAATTACTTATGGTGAAGGTGAAGAGAGCGTTGGAGTTCTCGGTCACTTAGATATCGTTCCATTAGGTGAAGGGTGGCATCACGATCCTTTAATCATGAGTGAAGACAGTGGCTATTTATTTGGCCGTGGTGTTTTAGATGATAAAGGACCATTTTTAGCTAGTTACTATGCTTTAAAAATGTTAAAAGACTTGAACGTGCCATTAAAACGTAAAGTCATGTTAATTGCAGGAACAGATGAAGAAAGTGGCATGGGTGGAATTGCGGAATATGTTAAAACAGGTCCAATTCCAACAATGGGCTTTACTCCAGATGCTGATTTCCCAGTTGTTTATGGTGAAAAAGGAAACTTACACATCGCTTTAGATAGTGATCAAGATACAATTATCGAATCTTTTAGTGCTGGAACACGTGTCAATATCGTAATCGAAAAAGCAACTGCAACACTGAATACAGATCAGTTTGATGAAAACTTATTTAACTTCTTCTTGAACACAAATGATGTAACTGGTCATGGTGAAGTTAAAGATGGAAAAGTTGTTTTAGAAGTGATCGGTAAAGCAGCTCACGCTTCTACTCCATATTTAGGAAAAAACGCAGCACTGATTTTATTCAATTACATCGGACAAGCTTACAACGATCAATTATCTAAAGAACTTTATTCTTTATTATGGGACTGGAAAGGTACTCCAGAAGCAATTGACGTGAATGGCGTTTACATGGGCTTTTTAACAATGAACACTGGCTTAGTCAGCATTGAAAATGGTCATACTCACGTATTAGTCGATATCCGTTATCCAAACGATACAAATGTTGAAACAATTTCTAAAGGTTTCGAACAAGCATGCCTTGCACTCGACAACAGAATTACACACAGCGTTGCTTATGCAGGTGATCCTTTATTCGTTGATCCAAATTCTGATTTAGTTCAAAACTTAATGGCAGCTTATCGCAAATATTCTGGTGACACATTCCGTCCAGCAATCACACTTGGTGGTGGGACTTATGCCAAAATGTTTGATAACTTCGTTGCCTTTGGTCCAGAAAAACCTTGGATTCGTGCACCTAAAGATTTAATCATCGGTGGAATCCACGATAAAGATGAAGGTGTTGAAATCGAATCATTAAAAGAAGCAATTGCGATTTATGCGGATGCAATTGAACGGTTAGCTAACCAATGAGAATGCGTCGAATCCCATGGGCAGCTGAATATTTAACAACGAGCCCATCCCGTATCCAAATCGATCAATCGTGGACAACAATTTGGCAAAAACAAGAGGATCAAAAACTTCATCTTGAAATTGGCTGTGGTAAAGGTGGTTATTCTGCAGCTATGGCACAGTTATATCCTCATGATTTATTCATCGCAGTAGAAAAAAACGAAAGTGCAGCAGGTCTTGCAGCAAGAAAGTTTGACGAAGCGCATTTAGATAACTTGCGTTTAATCTATGGCGATGGTGCCGATTTAGATTTGTGCTTTAAAAGCGGAGAAGTGGATGTTTTACATCTCAACTTCTCTGATCCATGGCCTAAAAAGCGTAATGCGAAACGTCGTTTAACGGCACCTTCATTTTTAAAACAATACAAAACGCTTTTAAGTGAAGAGGGTCAGATTATCATGAAAACTGATAACAGCTCTTTATTTGAATATTCGATTCTAGAATTTTTGAATGCTGGATTTTTCTTAGAAGACATTAGTGTCGACTTCCGTCGTGAAGAACATCCAGAAGATCCACTCACTGAATATGAAGCAAAATTTGTAGAAAACGGCCAACCTATTTATCGATGCATTTGGCGCAAACATCCTGTGCAATAAAGTGTTAAAAAGATTGATACGGTATAAAATTTAAAAAATCGTTCAATTCACTATTTGAACTAATAAGATCAATAGAAAGATAACAAACATGAAACAAGCTCACACTATTGAAGAAGTAAAGGCTTTAAAAGATTCTACTCGACCAGTCGTTTTCTTATGGTCAGCAGCATGGTGCCCAGATTGTGTTTATCTTGTACCATTCTTAGATCGAATCGAGGCAGATAATCCTGAATTTGATTTCTATAAACTTGATCGTGATGAACTCTTAGATGAAGCAATCGACCAGGATATTCTGGGCATTCCTTCTTTTACCGTTTATAAAGCCGGAAATGAACTCGGACGCTTTGTGTCAAAGCTCCGTAAAACCCCACAGGAAATTCAGGGTTTTTTAAACTCTGTCAAGGAGGCTTAAGTAATGGGATTTAAAGATGTAATGAAATCATTTTTATACGAAACAGTTGAAGATGATGAATTAGAAGAAGAGGAAGAAGTCAGCACACCTGATAGAACTTTACCTAACTTCTTAAAACGCCATACACCAACACAAGAAACATCACAACCTACTTCTCAAACACCTACAGAAACTATTCATCCTGAACAACTTGAACAACTTGAACAACCTGAACAACCTGTAGTTGAGACTGAAAATTTATATGTGGAACCACAAGTTGTTGTGCAACCACAATCTAGTCAATTTTTAGATGCAATCGAAGATGTTGTGGAAACTCAAGAAGAAAAAACAACGAGACCTTCTTATATTCGCCCACAAGTGAATCGTGCTAACCGCAATACGATCATCCGCCAAGACTATTCTTCAATCATTTCTCCAATTTATGGCGATGTGAAAGAAGATCAAAAAGATGCAACACTTGTACATGATGCGTTTAACTTAACTAAACCAGTAGACGCTTCGGAAATGACAACGATTATTTCTCCAATTTTTGGTGCTCCTCAAACAACAAAACAACCAGTTGTTAAAGTTGATTCCAAAAGAAAAGCCGCTCCTCGAAAAGAAGCTGAACCAATCGTTACCGCTTCTAAAGAATCTTCTAGTTCAGATCTAGCTAGTTTCTTATCTAGACCAGCAGGTCAGCCTGCAAATTCGGTTCAAAACAAAACAGAAACTAAATAATTTGAATTAGAAAGAAGGTTAAACAATGGCAATTTTCTTTACAGGAATTAAAGGAACGGGCATGTCGGCTTTGGCGCAAATCCTTGCTGATCAAGGGCAAAATGTCCGCGGCTCCGATATTGAAAAATATGTATTTACCGAAGATGGATTAAGACAAAGAGGAATCGAAATTTTACCTTTTGATCCCAATAACATCCAAAAAGGCGATATTCTTATTGCCGGCCTTGCCTTTGGTGAAGATCATCCTGAAATCAAACGGGCAAAAGAGCTTGGTGTAGAGGTGTATTGGTATAACGAATACTTAGGTAAACTATTACACGATTACAATGCGATTTGCGTTGCCGGATGCCATGGTAAATCAACAACAACCGGCCTTTTAGCCCATATTCTTGAAGCATATGAACCAACTGCATACTTAATCGGTGATGGTCATGGTCATATGCCAAACGATGCTAAAAACTTCGTGTTAGAATCCTGTGAATTTAAACGTCACTTCCTTGCTTACCATCCAGATTACGCATTGATTACTAATATCGAATTAGACCATGTCGACTACTATAAAGACTTGGATGATTACATTTCTGCATTCCAAAGCTTTGCCAATCAAATCCGTAAAAAAGCGATTATCTTTGGTGATGATCCATATTTAAAACATCTCAATTATCCAGTGGATGTTGTGACTTATGGATTGGAAGAGGGAAATGACTATCGTGGTGTAAATCTTGTAGAAAATGAACAAGGAACACAGATGGACGTTGAAAAAGATGGCAAAATTGTTGCTCATCTTACACTCAACAATTCTGGATTACCATTTGCTTGGGATTCTCTTGGGGCATTCGCACTTGCTTCTGAACTTGGGATGCCTTATGCAGAAATTGCAGATCGTCTTGCCACATTCGAAGGAATTGCTCGTCGCTTTGTGATTGAAGAAGTCAAAGATAGTGTTTTAGTTGATGACTATGCGCATCATCCAACCGCAATTAGTCAAATGATTCGTTCGGCACATAAACGCTATCCAAACCATAAAGTGATTGCACTTTATAAACCAGACCGTTACTCTCGTTTACAGTTCTTCTTAGATCGTTTCGCAAAATCTTTAAACGAAGCCAACGAAAGCTTTGTTTTAGATTTTGATTCGAATATCAAACCAGAAGATGAAACGATTACGGTAACGATCCAAGATTTAGTTGATCGCTTAGAGAATGGTCAACTGATCACTTTAGATCAACAAGGTGCCCAAATCCTCGCAAGTCGGGCTCCAGCTGTATATTTATTCATGTCGAGTAAAAATATTTACTTGCTCAAAGATCTGTTAAAAGATCTTCTTTAATCCATTTAAAATTCACAAAAACTGATGATCAGATAACAGGTCATCAGTTTTTTATTGAAACAAAATAATCTAAAAATGATCGGGCGTTATCAGCGAATAAAAGGAAACATTCTTCTAGAATAAGGATTATAGATTTCTATAAGTTTTCGATTGATTTATTAAAATAAATGAACAATTGACTTATAAAATCCTTTTGATCTTTGACAACTGAGCAAAGATAACGTATATATAAATCTTATTGATCTCTGTTTTAGAACGAACGCTTTTAGAACTTTTAAATCTAATCAGACAACAAATAGCTCAAAAACAACAATAATATGCAAAAATGTCGCGATTTTTTCACAAATTTGTGGATAAATTACGGCAAAATGAAAATTGTTTCATTTTCCGTTTTGAAACCGGTTAAAAATGATATAATTATCAACGGAACAATTGTTGTTAGAAAGGAAGCTTATGACAGTCAATTTAGATGTCCTTATGTACCTAGCAAAGATTGCCCTTTGTATTGCGGGAGTCATTGCTGTGATCTATTTGATCCTCTTTTTCAAGTCACTTATTGATACAGCTGAATTATTTCAAGAAACGATAAAAGCCTTGAACCGGGATATGGTCAAACTTGAAGCGCCACTCGATACAATTGGTCAGGTATCGAATACCGTAAATGAAGTACAAGCTTCAGCTAAACGTGCTGCAGTCAATACCATGAACTTATTTAGCACTGCAACAGAGCGCTTAAGCGAAAATATCAAGAAAAAAGAAGAGGTATCTAATACCACTCCTTTACAACCAAATGAAAACCAATCTGCAGATCCAACTCCTGCAGATTTCAAACCTATTGATTCAGAACTCAAACAGACATTAAATCCAACACCTGATCCTGAATCATCGGAATCATCTACATCTTAATGAATCAATAAATCGTCTAACAAAATTCGATTTTAGGAGAATAATCATGATTGAAGAAAATAAAACTAACGAAACTGTAGACGAAACTCCAGTAGAAGAACAGCCTGCAGAACAACAACCTGAATTAAATGAAGAAGATCTTCGTGCAACAGTTATTGATGAAATGGAAAAAGCTTCACAAAAAGCATTAGATGCAATGCGTGAAAACGGAAACGACAAAAATGAAGAAGTCGTTGATGAGGCAAAAGACCAATTAGAAGAACTGTTTGCCCAATTCAAAACCTGGTTAGAACAAAACACTCAACCAGAACAGCTTAAAAAAGAAGCAAAAGAAGTATCCGATAAAGTTTCTGCTCTTTTAGAAAAAACGCGTCAATCAGTGATTGAAGTGTCCAATAACGAACAGTTCAAAAAAACAATGGAATCTGGACGTGAATTCTTAGTTGGAACCGGCGCAATGATTGCGGATGGACTACAGTTTGGATATGACAAACTAAAAGAAATCCCTCAATTTAAAGCGGCCACCGAATTTGTTGATGAGCATATCGAAGAATTACGTAAATCCGAAAAACTCAAAAACATTGTCGACAAATCAGAAGAAGGCTTTAATCACGTTAGCAATGCAATTTTTAGCGGAATTAAATCTTTCTTTAAAACAGACGAAACAAAAACAGATACAAATACCGAAGAAGATCAATTACCAGAACTTCCAGAATAATATTCGAGTATAACGATTAGAAATAAGATAAGAGGAATAATAAGATGAAAAGAATTACGATTTATGATGTTGCGAAAGAAGCAGACGTATCACTCGCGACAGTATCCCGTGTTATTAACGATTCAAGTGTAGTGCGCGAAGATACACGCCAAAGAGTACAAGAAGTCATTGAACGTTTAGGTTATAAACCAAATGCAGTGGCTCAAGGTTTAGCATTATCTAAAACAACTACAGTTTCGATCGTCATGTCCGAAAAACTGTTAGCGTACAATGCTAAAATCTTAAACGGTTTAATGGACGTCGCGAACATTTATCACTATAACGTGATGTTCCATACGACTTCAAAAGGCATTTCCAAAATGCAGGATGTTATTGAATCGATCATCAAATCCAGAGTGGATGGTGTCATCATTTTCAATGACAACTTCTCAGAAGACGAAATGGATGTATTAAACGAATACAAAATTCCAATGGTCATTGTCGGCAGTAAAGTAGAAGGTCAAAACCATGATCATGTTGGTAACGTTTATGTTGACATGGAAAAAATCTGCCATGATATGGTTCAAAAATACTTTGAAAACGGAATTGACGATATTGCATTAGTTGAAGATAAATTAAACCTTTCCATGATGCGTCAACTTAAAGCAGGGGTAGAATCTGCATATCAAGAAGCAGGAAAAGAATTCAATAACTACCTCTCTTATAACGATACTTATAAGACAAGTTACCAATACTTTAGTGAATACTTCAAAGAACACAAACCTGCAAAATTAAACATTGCATTCCGTGATTCTCAAGCTATTGCGATTTTAAACGCAGCACGTGAACATGGTTATCGTGTGCCAGAAGATCTTGAAATCGTAACAATCTTAGATTCCAAATACTTACCAATGATGCGTCCAACAATCTCCGCATTCAATATCCCAGATTATGACATGGGTGCTCTTGCGATGAGAATGTTGACTAAAATGTTAATGAACAACGACGAAAAAGGTGTTCAAAAAGAAATTGAAATTCAAGCAGCTCCAATCGTTCGTGAATCTACTCGCTAATCCACAACGAATAAGAGATATGTATTCAATTGAATAAATCAAAAAACGATTTAAACAAAGCGGCATGGTCCATATTATGACTGTGTCGTTTTTTATTGACTAATTGTGTAGTTAAACCTTTTTTTAACTCATTTTCTTTATAATTGAAATCTTGATTGCTCTGATCGACAAACACTAATAAGATTAGAAAATATCCT
>Glacier_p2__coassemble_2619_pt1 | contig 8180 bp, 6 predicted proteins | sample Glacier_p2__metabat2_low_PE_003 | metagenome-assembled genome bin Glacier_p2
ATTGATCGTATTGTTGATGATTTGTCATGGTTTTCGATCGGTTTTATACTAGATATAATCGATTTGATCGACAATATATCGAAATCTAACTAGAGGAGGAGAACACATGATCCTTTATTTTTCGGGAACAGGAAATAGTGAATACGTCGCCCATCGCATCGCAAACGCACTTTGCGATCAAGAGATGAATCTTTTTGAAAAAATTAAAGATCATGATTATACAGAATTGAAATCTCAATCACCTTGGATCATTGTTGCTCCTACATATGCTTGGCAAATTCCCCATATTTTAGAAGAGTGGCTAATACACACGAAGTTATCAGGAAATAAGGATATTTATTTTGTGATGACTTGTGGAGATGGAATCGGGAATGCCGAAAAGTATTTAATCCACCTTTGTTCAACAATAGGGATGAATGATCGGGGATGTTATGAAGTTGTGATGCCGGAAAACTATATTGCGATGTTTAAAACGCCAACAAGACAAGAAGCAATTTTGATGATCGAAAAGGCAGAACCGGTCATTGATCAAGCAATTGAATATTTACGGGCACATAAAGAGTTTCCAAAATGTCAGCCATCGATTGTGGAACGATTGAGTAGTGGACTTGTCAATCATTTGTTTTATCCTCTTTTTGTCCATGATAAAAAATTCTATGTGACTGATGCTTGTATTTCTTGTGGTTTATGCGAAAAAGTTTGTCCGCTTCAAAACATCAAATTCGTGAATGGAAAGCCTATTTGGAATCATAATTGTACGCATTGTATGGCATGCATTTCTCGTTGTCCAAAAGAAGCAATTGAATATGGCAAACATAGTCACGGATTACCACGTTATACTTGCCCGAAATCATGAAAATCCTGAGGCGATTTGCTTCAGGATTTTCAATATAGGATGGTTTAGTTAAACAAAATTGATAAGTAGATCAAACTGTGCGGGACCTTAATCTAGGAAAAAGCGGCTTATAGATTCTTTCAATTCATCACTGAAATCATCTAAATCTGCCATTGTGATTGCACCTTCATTGATCAGTGAAACGATGTTAAAGATGCAGTTAGAACGTTTCATGACAAGTTGCACTCCAGTATCATTTTTATCTCTGCGAATTCGTTTTTCCAGAGCCCAAAATTTGTGTGCAGGAGTTTCCTGACTACTTAATAGCTCTATATATTCTTTGTTCAATTTATCCATATAAGCCTCTTGCCATCCAGGGAGCTTTTCTCTAAACAGAGTCCAATCCTTTTTAGTAAAACCATAATTTGTCATATGTAGTTCCTCCAACAATTGTTCAAGCCGTTTAAAGCATATGCAGTTCTTTTTCAAAATAGGTATATTCATTCTTTCAGTCAAGGTGCAACAGAATCTTCTGTTTTTGTCTTTGATCCAAGAAACTGACTTGAATGGATATCGCTTACGGTATGTCAGAAAGCAGAGAAAAAAACAGAGGAATATAAAAGGTTCTAAGTAAAACTGTGTGGGATTTGTCTTTTGGATTGTTAACCAATCGGTTTTGTTTAGATATTTTTCTCATTTTGTCTATATATATGGGCAAAAACTACATTTTATTTTTCACAAAAGAAAAGTTGGAAATTAGAAATCAATATATTTTAGGGTTAGTTGAATTCAAGTGAATCAATTGCTGATTATTGGTTTGATGAGCGCATTTTTGTTGCTAATAATAATGCGGCAATAAGAGATAAGATGCCCCCAAACATAAAGGGTGCAAAGACACCAATTTTATCCCATAAAAAACCAGCGATCACACTTGCGGGAAGTAAAGCAATTCCAACAAGGGTGGAATGGAGGCCAAGCATCGTTCCTTTTAATTTGGTAGGAGCAATTTCAGCAATGAAGGCTCGTTCTGCGCCAGCTGTCATTGCTGTATAAATGCCATAGACCACAAAGATTAAAATCATCAGCGGTTTGGATGTACAAAACGCAAATCCAAAATAAACAAGAGAGAAAGTAAGATATCCGCCAACGAGTAAATGTTTTCTGCCAATTTTATCCGAGAGCTTACCACAAGGAATAGCGAGTAATGAAGCCGTTAGATTGTAGACAAAATAAAGTAAAATCGTCGTGCTACTATCAAAGCCAATGTCATAAGCGCGAAGCAATAAAAAGCTATTGGAAGAATTGCCGAGTGTAAATAAAAAGGCAATCACGAGATAGAGTTTTAAATTGTGATCGAGTTGGGAAATGTTTTTCCAAAAATATTCTCGTTGCATCGGTTGCCGTTTTTCTTTTTTCTCATGAACGAAGAAAAAGAGCAATAAAGCGATGACAATCGGAAGAATTGAAATCGCAAAGATCATTTTATAGCTTTCGGGATTGGAGCCAATTTTTTTCAGGAGAATAAAAGAGAGCAGAATCCCTATAGCGGATCCAGCCATGTCGAGCATTTTATGGATGCCAAACGATTTTCCCATATTGTTTTGATCAGCACTTTCGCTAACCATCACATCTCTTGGTGCAGTACGAATTCCTTTACCAAAGCGGTCGATGACGCGTGCACTTAAAATGCCATTCCAAGAAGTCGCAAAGATCAGGGCAATTTTATACAACAATCCGGTCGCATAACCTGAGAATGCGATCGCTTTTTTATGTTGGAAGCGATCGCTAATGTAGCCACTAAATACTTTCAACAAACTTGCGATACTTTCAGCAATTCCTTCAATCAATCCGACCAAAACGGGCGTTGCCCCAAAGGCAGCAGTAAGATAAAGCGGAATTAATGGATAAACCATCTCACTAGAAATGTCCGCAAAGCAACTAATAAGACCAAGTAAGATGATGTTGCGCGTTCCTTTAGACATGAGTTTTTTTCGACTATTATTTGTTTTCTCTTCCATGATCAGCATCTCCAATTTGTTCTTTGACATGTTTAAAGCCATTACGCGCTTCTTGTTTGGATCGTACATATAATTTGTCTAAGATTTCGCAAAATATATCGCATTCTTCAGGGGATAAATCTTCTAAAAGCCAATCATAGAAAGTAGCTTCAATGTGTTCTTTGGAGTTTTTCAAATGATCTGCTTTTGGTGTAGCAAAAAGTAGTTGACTGCGCCGATCTGTCGGATGCGTTTTACGCACTAAATAACCCTTTGCCTCTAAAGCGGCTGCACGTCTAGCGGCGGCGCCTTTATCGATTTTTAATTGTTCACGAATTTGGGCTTGGGTGAGTCCGGGATGATGGCGTAATAGGTGAATAAAATCGAATTCAGCAGTGCCAATGCCATCTTCTTTCATCGTTTGTAGTGTGAACTTGTTTACTTCACGAGCTATTTTTGTGATGTATCGTTTGGTGCGATCCATAAACCCTCCTGCAAGATAGATGTAGTATCAACTAAATGGATGATGCTACATCTATCTTGTAAAAGCAATCATTACAGCATCATTTGACTACACTTGCTGTCTTTGTTTAATGGAAATGGCTTTTTTTGCGCATAGCCAATTATGCCAAAAGGATTGGACTGACCTATTTTGTTTATTCAAGAACGATAAGATTTCAATCAATAATGATTAAAATTTGTCATTTTTAACAAACTTTATCGTCTGTCGCAAATCGAAGTGTGAGCATTCAAAAATGAAATAGAAAGATGATTAGAGAATCTAGATCATGATTCAACAATTCGATGAAAAAGAATAGAAATCAATAGTGTATGCATTTTCTTTGATCTGTATCTTTTTGTTCGTGAAATCATTCGCAAATTTGGGTTGCTTTTTGGATTATTTTTTGATCTAGTCGCTAGAAACCAATGTTTTTTTATAAGAAAAATAAACAATGTGAAAAAATAGTTTTTAGTGTATAAAAATCTAAAAAATGCCTTGGAAAACTCATTTTGTGAGCATTTTTGTTTTTTCTATAATGATCCTGTTATCAAAAATATAGGAGTATGTCCTAGTGAAAATCAGGAATAATGAAAACTAGAATATTGATGTGAATGATATACGGATCGTGATTGTTTTATAAGATGCTTTTTAACATAATCCTTCTTCAAAAACACCTTATAAAGTTCAATTACAAGCATACAAAAACTAATCGATCCTGATTATTTTTATCAAATTTCGCACAAGAATTTCAGTTTTCATTCCTATAATGAAGATAGAAGAACAAAGGAGAATCATGCATGTTTGATCAATTATTTGCACCAATCAAAATCCGTGATATGGAGCTTAAAAATCGAATCATTTTACCCGCTATGGGAACAAGAATGGCAGATGATAAAGGATTTGTGACGGATAAATTAGTCGCTTATCATGCCGAACGAGCAAAAGGCGGATGTGGCTTAAACATTGTTGAAGTCGCAGCAGTGCATACCCCAAGTGCACCAGCTCACTTTGTTTCGATCAGTGAAGATTGCTTTATTGAAGGGCATAAAAAATTAACTGATGCGATCCATGAACAAGGGGGCAAAGCCTCTATTCAATTATGGCAAGGATCCATTGCCGCATGTATGGACCCAAGAGCACAAATGCTTGTTGTTTCCGATATGAACTTTGGTGGCCATACGATTCCAGCAATCACCAAAGAACAAATTCAGGAAGTGATCGCATGCTACGGAAAAGCAGCGGCTCGTGCTGTACAAGCGGGATATGACTGCTTGGAATTCCATTTAGCACACAATTATTTACCTCATTCTTTTTTAAGTGGAGGATTTAACCATCGTAATGATGAATATGGTGGAAGTTTTGAAAATCGTTGTCGCTTTCCATTAGAAGTTATTGACGAAATTCGTAAAAATATTCCTGAAGGAATGCCTTTATTTATTCGTATTGATGCCCAAGATGACATGTTAGAAGGCGGAATGACAATTGAAGATACAATTCGTTTCTGTAATATCGCTAAAGAACATGGTGTCGATGTATTAGACGTATCAAGAGGAAATATCATTACTGCAGCAAGTATGTATGAAGTTCCACCAATTGATGTTCCAAATGGATTCAATATTCAAAATGCCGCGAAGATTCGCAAAGAAACAGGCATGTTAACCGTCGGGGTTGGTCGTATTAATACCGCAAAACTCGCAAATGAATTAATTGAAAGCGATCAAGTCGACATGGTTGTAATGGGTCGTGCACAACTTGCAGATCCTGAATTTGCCAATAAAGCCCACGATGGTCGCGTAGACGAAATTGTTCATTGTGTAGGATGTAACCAAGGTTGCTACGATGGATTTACTGATGTGATGAACCGTCCTCATATTACTTGCATGCGCAATCCAATGATTGGTCATGAAAATGAATACACATTTGAACAAGCGGATGAAGCGAAAAATGTGTGGGTCATCGGTGGCGGTGTAGGCGGTATGGAAGCTGCGCAAGTTCTCCAAGCTCGTGGACACAACGTTACTTTATTTGAAGCAAGTGATCATTTAGGTGGTGAATTCTTATTAGCCGGAGAAGCACCAGGAAAAGCAGAAATGAAAGAAGCAGCAAAAGAAATGGGCCGTCAAACTGAACAACGCGTTTTAGTGAAAAAGAATACAACTGTAGATGCAAATATGATTAAAGAGGGGAATGTCGATGCGGTAGTCATTGCGATTGGCGCAAACCCAATTGAAATTCCAATCGAAGGAATGGACACTTTACCTCATGCTTTTGCACCAGAAGTTTTACGCCATGAAGTTTGTCCAAAAGGTCGCGTTGCCGTAATCGGTGGGGGACTTGTTGGTTTAGAAACAGCGGACACTTTAGCAAGTGATGGTTGTCAAGTCACGATTTTAGAAATGAAAGATGCAATTGGCAGTGATTTAGGTAGCTTACGTAAAATTGCAGTTATGATGAAAATGGCACAGTTACAAGTCGATATGCGTCCAAATAGTCGCGTATGTCAATTCACAAATGAAGGCATCGTATTAGAAGATGGCAGCACGGTAGCTTGTGACTTTGCAGTCTTTGCGGTGGGCTATAAAGCTAAAGATAGCGAAGATTTAGTCCAAGCTTGCCAAGACAAAGATATCCCTTGTTATGTGATCGGGGATGCAAAAAGAGCACGTCGGGCAATTGATGCGATTGCTGAAGGATTTGAAGTGGCGAGAACTCTATAGGAGAAAAATCATGTCAACAATGTTTAGTCCGCTTCAAATTGCGGGAATGGAAGTCAAAAACCGAACGTTTATGGCGCCAATGTCTTTGGGTTATGAAAGCCAAGATGGAACGATTAATGAAAAAATGGAGGCGTATTGGTTGCGTCGGGCCCAAGGTGGCGTGGGTTGTATTATTGTCGATGCGACAAGTGTCGATCCAAACGTTCCTTATTTAGGAAATACACTTTGTTTTAGAAGTGAAGAAAGTATTCAAAAATATAAGAGTTTTACAGATAAAGTGCATGAATATGGATGCAAGATCATTCCACAAATCACACATCCCGGACCAGAAAGTGTCAGTGCCTTTTATGGCGTTGCGCCACTAGCAAGTAGTGTTTATCCCAACTCCATGGGAAAAATGACTCGCGAAGTTGCACTTGAAGAAATTCCCGGCATTATCGACTTATATGTTAAAGCAAGTCTAGATGCCAAACGGGCCGGCTTTGATGGGATTGAGTTGCATTGTGCCCATGCCTATATGTTACTAGGATCTTTCTTATCTCCTTTACGGAATAAAAGAACAGATGCATATGGAGGCAGCTTACTGAACCGAGCTCGTTTATTATTTGAAGTGATCGACGGCATTAAAGCGGCATGTGGAAAAGATTTCCCAATCGTCTTACGTATGTCGGGAAGCGAACGTGATCCACAAGGAAATACGCTCGAAGATATGAAACGCTTGATTCCATATTTAGAACAACATGGCGTGGATTGTTTTGAAATCAGTGGTGGAACGCAATATGAACGTTGCAACAAGATTATTCCTTGCCATGGAGAAGCAGAATTTGCCAACTTACAAGAAGCAAAAGCGATTAAAGCTGTAGCGACAAAACCAGTCATTACCGTAGGTAAAATTTTAGATGCCAAACTCGCTGAAGATGTTTTAGACGCAGGTGAAGTTGATGGTGTAGTCATTGGTCGTGCTTTATTAGCTGATCCAGATTTTGTCAATAAAGCCCAAGAAGAACGCTATGATGAAATTGCTCCTTGTGCAGCTTGTGGCATTGGATGCGTTGGCGAACAGACCAAACGTCGTCCAGCAACTTGCGTGATTAACCCAACAGCAGGACGAGAATTAGAATTTGAGTGCACACCAACAAAAGATGAGAAAGATATCGTTGTGGTCGGTGCAGGAATTGGGGGTCTTGCCGCAGCGCGCATTTTAGCAAAACGGGGTCATCGTGTCATCGTTTTAGAAAAAGAAAACAAAGCGGGTGGACAGATCAATTTAGCTTGTCGTCCTCCATATAAACAAGAAGTATCAAAATGGATCATTTACTTATTAAACGAATGTGCTCGCTATGGCGTCGAGATTCGTTATCAAAGTGAAGCAACTTCTTCAGTAATTGAACAATTCAATCCACAAATCGTGATTTTAGCAACAGGGGCAAAACCAATTGTTCTTCCAGTAGAAGGAAGCGAATCTTTAATTCAAGCCAATGATGTTTTAAGTGGATCGATCAATATTCTAGGCGGTAACGTGGCGATTATTGGTGGCGGTATGGTCGGAATGGAAACGGCAGAATATATCCTTCATCATGCAAGAGGCAATGCCCGAGTCACATTAATTGAAATGATGGATGCGATTGGTCAAGGTATGGTCCCCAATAACTTAGTCCCAACGCTCAAACGCTTTAAAGAAGAAGGCGTTCAAATGATTACTGGTGCCAAAGTCAAAAGCATTTTAGATGGCACAATCACAGTTGAAACCAAACAAGGTGAAGTCAGCTATCCTGGATTTACGCATGTTGTTTGTGCTGCAGGCTCAAAACCATGGAATCCTTTATATGAAGATGTCAAAGATCAATTTGAAACATATGTAATTGGTGATGCCAATAGTGTTGCACAAGCGTTAGAAGCAGTTCGTGCTGCTTATGAATTAGGTTACAAATTATAAGATCAACATCGCTTTATACAACAAGAGAAATAGATCAAACAGCTAACGATCGATCAGCCACTTGTTTATAGAATTTATTGAACAGGATATAAGATTTGTTGGTCGATCGTTGGGTTGATATAGATTAAACAAGGAGATAAAAATGAGTTTTCCAAAAGATTTTAAATGGGGCGCAAGTAGCTCAAGTGCTCAA
>Glacier_p2__coassemble_2768_pt1 | contig 7570 bp, 6 predicted proteins | sample Glacier_p2__metabat2_low_PE_003 | metagenome-assembled genome bin Glacier_p2
CCCTAACGCTAAAGACGCATCCTCATATTCTTTTGGAACAGCATCTAAAGCCGTAATCGACATTTTAATAATGGAAGGCAAAATCATGATGGCTAAAACGATGATCGCTGCCAACAAACTTGCACCATCGGCTACACCAAAAATCACTTGAATTCCCGGAACGAGAACGAGCATTCCGACAAGACCATAAACAACAGAAGGAATACCAGCAAGAATGCTGACAACTGTTTGCATAGCGGATTTCACTCTTGGTGAAGCGATTTTAGAGAGGTAAACTGCAGTCAAAAATCCAATTGGAACCCCAATTACAATTGCTCCTGCAGTTCCATAAATACTCGTCAAAATAAATGGTAGAATTCCATACTTTGGATCTGATGCGGTAGAGGCCCATTTCGTTCCAAACAGAAAATCTGTTAAACCGATTTTTTGAATCGCCGGTAATCCTGAAATCACAAGATATACCGTGATTAACAAAACACACCCGACTGTAATCAGCCCCAAAATCAAGAACACACCATGTATGATTTTTTCTAATAATTGATTTTTCTTCATCAACATTTCCTCATCGAAATAGCGACGCCCCAAAAGGAACGTCGCTATCGTGTGTGATCTTATTTTCCTTCTTTGTAAGCAGGGACTACGCCAGATGCTGTGATGATATCGCATGCATCAGCAGAAGTTACATATTCAAAGAATTTGTTTGCTGCATCGCTTAATTTTCCATCCGTTTTTGTGACTAATACGAATGGACGTTGAACAACGTAGCTACCATCTTTAATTGTTTCTTCAGTTGGGCTAACACCATCAACTTTTACTGCTTTTACAGTATCTTTAACAGATGCTACAGATGCATAACCAATTGCATTTTCGTTTTGAGATACTGTTGTGATCACGTCGCCTGTAGATGTTAATTCTTGGCGGTACTGACATTTTTCTTCAGTATCAGTGATAGATTCAAAACCATCACGAGTACCAGAACCAGCTTCACGTCCAATTAGAACGATTTCGCCATCTTTTCCACCAATTTCAGACCAGTTTTTAATTTCTCCAGTATAGATTTTAGCGATTGTTTCTAAGCTTAAATCTTCTACTGTATTATTTGGATTGACGATAATTGCGATTCCATCGTAAGCAAGAACTGTTTCAGTTAATCCAGATTCTTTTTCTTCATCTTTTAAAGCACGGCTAGAAAGTCCAATATCGCAACGTCCTTCTTGTACAGCTTTAATCCCAGAACCAGAACCTGTTGGGTTGTAAGTGAATCCTACACCAGTTTCTTGTTGATACGCTTCTCCTAAAGCACCGATGACTTTTTCCATGGAAGTGGAACCATCAGTTGTTACTGTTCCTTTTCCACCACTGTTGGAATTGCTGCATCCCGCAAACATTGCCATTGAAACAGCGGCAACCATCATTTTTTTCATCGTTTTGTTCATTTTTAAATGTCTCCTTTTGACAATTTCTTTTTTCTTGATTTCCCTTGTCACGACTTAGACTTTAAGATTCGTATGTGAAATTCAGAATACAAAGTTTGTAAATTCTAAGTTAAATAAAAAGTGTAAATTTCCTCGTCAAAAAAGCTCGATTTTCTTCATCGAAAACCGAGCAACCTGTTCTATTTGGATTATATATTTACTTTTATAAGATTGTTTGTCTCTATTTATTGAGTGAATCAACGATCTTTCTGATCGTTTATGCGTAAAAGAACGCCATCTTATTTAAATTTTTTGAAAACTATTAGATGTCTATGGCACCTTTACAAGCAAAAAAACGAGTATAAAGAAGATTTTCCAAGCCATTCTCTTAAAACATTTGCCTTGACTTAGGGTAACGTACATACATGCAGACATTAAAAGTTGTTTATTCCATATAAAAATCCTTTTTATAAACATGTTGTACAACATAAAAAACGTTATAATTAAAATATAAAATAATAACGAAGGTTGTGAATATGCAATGTATAAAATACCTGATAGACATACTCGGATCAATGTGCAATCTATAAGTAGACGGCCAATGATCACGAGGAATCAATCATTCATGCCGTCTATAGAATAGGAGACAGTATGTTTAATAAAATACCTCTTGTGGTCGCATGTTCTTATATTCTGTCTATATCTTTTGTGACCATGCATACATTCAAATCAACTCAAACTAAAATCACTCCAAAGCAGGTTGGATTAGAAAACAAGGAATTTATTCACGTCAATGTTTACGCATAAAAGAGATCCTAATCCAGATTTGAATTGGCTTCTCATTTGGATCGGAGCCTGGATCATTTTTATTTTTCAATCAATTACCCAACAACGCTACATACAAGCCTTATGTATGTTCTATTGCTGTATGTCAGTAATGATGAAACAAGTGACTTCCCTTTTTGGATTCAAATTACATCCGTTTATCCAATGGGGATACTTATTCATAGGAGCAGCACTCCTATTTTTGCAATTTGGATATCAAGATCTATATCAATATACACAAATTGCCAATGTGCTCTTTATTTTGATCGGTTGTTGGGGCGTTTGGTCTATTGGTAAGAAGAAATAACACAAAATTATTCTTCTGGCTAAAAAACGAAAATTTCTAATCCAACTCATATTTGTTGTCTTTCAATGGCAGAAACTCAATGAGAATTTCTTCTCATGAATGGTTTCTGCTTTTTTATATCGTCTAAAAGATGGACTGCAAAAAAATGCGGAAAACCATCTAGATCTTCCGCATCCTGTCGATTCTATTGTAAAAAATCGAATTCAATCTATAAATTTTATTAAAAGCTCAACACTTCTTTTTTAGTTTTAAATTTTTATCCATTTCGTTTCATCTACATCAATGGCGCAACAACTTTTAGAACAATTCCAAGCAGTTTTTCATACCATTTTTGCGATTTGATCGTATCGTATGTAACTACACGACAGTTTGCTAGAGTTTCCTGAAAGTCTTTTTCAATCGTTTGCAGGACTGGTGTGTCATACATCCATGAAGCACATTCAAAATGATGATATAAACTACGATAATCTAGGTTAATCGTTCCGACTACACCTTCGCGATCATCACTGACAAATACCTTAGCATGAACAAATCCTGGAGTATATTCATAGATCTTCACACCTGAATCCAGCAAAGAAGCATAATGCGTTCTAGCCAATGCATAAGGTGAATGTTTGTCCGGAATTCCTGGCAAAATGAGTTTTACATCAACGCCCCGTTCCGCCGCAAATTTCAATGCCGTTTCCATTTCACCATCTAATATCAAATACGGTGACATGATATGCACATAATCGGTTGCACGGTTCAAGATATCCATATAAACCATTTCCCCAACACGATCTTCATCCAACGGACAATCGCCATATGGAATCACATAACCAGATGTGTTGGGATTCGATGGTGCAGGGACATTTAAGAAGCGATCAAAGTCAAGTGTCTTTTCATCTAAACTCCACATCTGTAAAAACATTAATGTGAAACTTTTTACTGCTTCTCCTTTCAGCATGATCGCTGTATCTTTCCAGTGTCCATGTAATTCTCGTGTATTGATATATTCATCTGCTAAGTTAACTCCACCTGTAAAAGCGACTTTGCCATCGATCACCATAATCTTGCGATGGTCGCGATAATTATAGTGAGTTGAGACAAATGGTGTGAATGGCGCAAATACTTTACAATGAATACCAAGTTCGGCTAATTTTTTTGGATAGTTATGCGGTAATAAACTAAATTCGCATGTACCATCATACAACATGCGGATTTCGACACCTTCTTTAGCTTTGCGCGCTAAAACATCGAGTACAGTTCCCCACATCAATCCTTCATCCACAATGAAATATTCTAGAAAGATGAAGTCTTTCGCTTGTTCAAGTTGTTTGAGCATTTCTACCCATTTATTTTCCCCTAAAGGAAAATATTCTACTTCTGTTTGATCATAGATTGGATGGCAATGACTGCGATTCAAATATGTCGCTAATGAAGCAGCTCCCGGATTGTCTTGTTTAAGTTTTTCGAGGATGTCTTGATTTTGGCTGAGTTCATTTCCCGTTTCTTCGATCACTTGTTCGACACGTTTTTTTGTAGCAATATGGCCAATTTCACTTTTGGTAAACCAGAATAACATTGCCCCAAAAACAGGTAAAATCATCATGATGACCAGCCAAGTGATTTTGGCAGTCGGATCCATGCGGCTATTCAAGATATACAGCACCATAATGATGGAATATAACGCAACACCACCAATAATATGAGGTAAAAATTGACTAAACCAAATGAAGACGCCAAATAGCGCTAATCCTTGGATCACTAACAATAAGATAATTAATCCAAGGCGACTGAACATCGCATGAATAATACCTTTTTGTCCTTTTTTTAAAAGTCTAATCCCTTTGTTCTGTAATTCTTTATTGGACAAATTTGACAATACGACAACCCCTCTTCTATTTACTTTTTTTCAATATTTGATCGTTTTGATACTCACATCTTTAAAACGATCCACAACAGGCCACTATATCATGGAAAAACCTATAGGACTAGAAGACACCTTTCATTATTTCAGCTTATAGATTTGAGATTGTCCTTCAAACGGAATTCCTTTTTGCAAACAAATGTCCTCAATAATTTTGACATACCAATCTTGAGCTTGCGGATGAACCATGACCCCTTCTAAAAATTCAGAAAGATTGCCAGCATCTTTGATGAGTGCTTGATCATTTACATTGGTTCGATACGACTTACGAATCGATAAAATGGCATCCGTGATCAGATCGATGATTTCTTCTTGATCCGTTATTCCTTTGATTTGTTCTTCGATATTAGGTTTAACTTCTTCACTAATAAAGTATTCATGGCTATATTGTGAATTATCGGTTATTAATAGACGAAACTCTTCTTCATGTTGAAAAACAGCCCGTTTATGGAAATACGTTTCGCTTGGCGATTTGCTTTTTGTCATCTGTTCGACTTGTTGATGAATACTTGTTTTTTGATCGAGGTCATACATCACCTCTCTTAATAAAACATCAAAATGTTGTTCTGATGGAAAGATTTGTTTTGCATGTTTGAGTAACTTTTCTTCGGTTGTACGAATGCGAATGGCTTTTTTATGATGCGAATAACAACGCCACATTGCATCCGTTTCATCATATTCCGACCAGCTTTGCGCATAAGAAAAGTTTTTAGAATGCCATAGACGGAAATAGTAATCATAGACAACGGAATAGTCTTCTAAATCGATTTCGTTACACATCTGCGTGACGATATCTCGCACATCCTCTGGTGAATCGAGATGCGAAAACAAATACGCTTCGTAGCCATCATCCCAAGCCGATGGGCGCATAAAGCGATCTTTATTATTGATCACAAGATTAATAAAATCTTCAAAACTAATAAATCGATATAAATATTTCGGCATAGAATTCCCTCCAAAACCATTGCTTTCTTTTGTTTATACAATCTAAAACTTCTGTTTATTTGTAAGCACTCATTTATTGATCGATCGGTCTTGAGTCATATCTATTTCTACTTCTATCTAACCGTATCTAAGTAAGCAAAACAAGCAAAAAATAGGACACATTAACTGATTTTTCAAACTTTTGAAACAGTTGTAATTTGCGTCATTTTCAATAATCGTAATTCGCTGATCCGCATTGTTTATATAAAACAAACATGAGAAAACCACATCTACATTTGCTTCTTGCGCAAATCTAAATGTGGTTCTATTCGATCAAAGACAAATCTTGAATCTTTAGATTTTCAATTCGATTTTTCTGTGTAATTTGATCAATCTAAGCGGTTTGTTTAGATTCTTTTGGTTTAAATTCAAAGTCATTCATGAAATCAATTAAATAAGATGAAATCGTTACAGTGACTAATGAAAAGACGATTCGTCCAAATGGAATGTAAGATAACGATAAAAATAATACAGTAAGATCGGTAAACAAATAGGCTCTAGAGAGTTTCCAATGGGTAACGTGGGAAATCACTAAAGCTAATGCATCATCTCCGCCACTTGAACCGCCTTGGCGAATAATTAAGCCAACGCCTACCCCAACAAAAATCCCACCTAAAATTGCTGCAAACAATGGATAGGCAGATAAATCAGGAAGCATGAACGGAAACAATTCCCAAACTTTATAAAATCCAGAAACAAAAGCTGTTGAAATTAAAGAAATAATAATGAAGTTTCCACCTAAAACTTTAAAAGCAAGTAAATAACAAGCGATATCCAAGATCGGGGTGATATAAGCCGGTGAAATATTCAGCCAATGTTCAACAAACAACATCAATCCAATGACACCACCTTCAGTGATATTTGTTCGCTGGTGAATGTTGTGAATTCCAAATGAGCAAATCATTGCGCCTAGTAAGATCAGCAATATTTTTTTGATCGTCAATCCGGCAGACAATTTCTTCAACATTGTCGTCATACGAGGTGACAAATGAATCCTCCTCCTTCATCGGTTCTAAACTGAACAAGATTAAGATAAACTATATAGTAACTATACTGTCAAGGAGAGAACATGAAAGACCTTTTTTCTATTGGAGAACTTGCCAAGCTTCAAAACATTTCCCGCCAAACATTGATTTTCTACGATAAAATCGGCTTATTTTGTCCTGCCTATATCGATCCGGAAAATGGTTATCGCTATTACAGCATTAACCAACTCGATAATTTAGATGCCATTTGTATCATGAAAAAAATCGGCTTTTCTTTAAATGAGATTAAAGAGAACATGAAAAACTTTACGAGTGATCGCTCGATCGTTGCTTTGCGCAAACAATTATCGTCGATTAATCAACAAATCGAAGAATTAGAACTTATTAAAAGTCGCGTGGAACATCGCTTAAACCAAATTGAGCGTTCCATGGATATTTTTGATCGTGGTGATCAAGTTTTAGTGGATGATGTCGATTCACAATTTATTTTAATTCAAGACGTCCCTGCACCTTATACATTAGAAATGGTCAGCATTGTCACTAAGGAATGCTTTGTTCGAGCGGCGAAAGAACGTTTGCCGATTTTCTTTCAAAGTGGCGTCATTGTTCCTTATCAAAACATTTTGCAAGGTATTTATACAGAAGCTTCGCATGCCTTTCTTTCGATTGAAAAAAGCGATCATATCGATGGCGTGATCGAGCTTCCACAAGGACGTTGCGTTTATACTTATCATACGGGAGACTATCTTTCGATTGGAACCTCGTATCAACGAATTTTAGACTATTGCCAAACTCATCATTTGACGATTATTTCAAATTCGTATGAGTTTGCGATGAATGACTATCTCTCCACCGCAAATGAAAACGAATATATCACCAAAATCATGTTCTATATTCAAGACGAACACTAAGTCTGTCCTGATTTAGGATGAATCAAAATAAAAACCGTTGGTTTTCCATCTTATTGAAGATGAAGAACACAACGGTTTTGTTATTTTAGAATTTTAATTTTGTTGATCAAACGATGTTGATTGAATCAACTTTTGAGATCAGAAACATGACTGGATCAATGATTAGTCCAATTTTTCGCCATTAGAAGCAATGACATTTTTGTACCAATAGAAGCTGTCTTTGCGATAACGTT
>Glacier_p2__coassemble_7522_pt1 | contig 2427 bp, 1 predicted proteins | sample Glacier_p2__metabat2_low_PE_003 | metagenome-assembled genome bin Glacier_p2
ACGGTGCTAACCCCTCCCTATTTCATAGAGGAAGGGGATTGCGCACCTGTTTTTTGTTCAATTTTGAAAGCTGAAACCTAGAGACAATCGAATCTCGAGTTAAACGACTCTCGTTTCTTATTTGTGACCCCACTTCAAGTCACTCTATTCCCTTATTGAATTAAAAAAGATGCCCAATCAATATGACTAGACATCTTTGGATTTAATTCTTGAATGGTTTAAACCATTCATTTTAATTCGATCGCTTTGAAAATAAATTTTTATTTTTCAATAGGTGCTGTACGGAAGGCTAATCCTTCATCCTGCCAACCGAATGAAACTAAAAAGTCTTTTTCTTGTTTATTCATTGTGTAATGGTGATTTCCATCATTTGGATTATAAACACGGAAGACAGGGGCACTTTGTGGTTTTTTAGATGTGTACCATGCAACCTTTTCATCATGCCAACCGAATGAAACAAGCGTGTTTTTCTCTTTTTCATCTAATGTGTAATGATGTAATCCACTATTTGGATTGTAGACACGGTATAAAGCTTGACCATTCTTTTCTTCTTCAGCCATGAATGCAACGCCTTCAGCATCCCATCCAACACTTGCTACATGTTTATATTCTTTTTCATCTACTGTATAAAGGTGTTCACCATTGTTTGGATTATAAGCACGATAAACTGGGTTTAGTTTAACAGTTGCTCCACCAGATCCAGAACTAGGTACTGATGATGTCGGTATTTTATTTCCAACGCTTACGGTCTGATTTTGAACCACGTGATTTTTGCTTACTTCTGTTATTGTCGCTTCTGAATCTTTTACACTTTCTGGTTTCCCAATATTATTTGTTACATGATATCCTTTTCGTTGTGCAATAACATCCGCTTTAGTGTTAGACATGGATAAATTTACAGTTCCTTGTTCATCTGCAGCATCAGGGCGTCCATCTCCTATTAAGATATCTTTATTGCAACTTGAAACACCATTGGAATAGGTAAATTCACAATTTTCTACGGAAAGATTGGAATTAGCCCCTTGTATAGCAACAACACGAATTGGTGCAGCATATGTTTTATTTCCGGTGTACTTTCCTGTTTTTGAGTCATAAGAATCCGTACCTTGAGCACAGTTCGTAAATGTTGAATTTTTGATATTAATTGTCTGTGTACCACTCATTTTATGATTTAAATTGAGTGGTACATCAATATTATTAAATTGACAATTTTCTATGTTGATTGTTCCATTGGCATTGCTGTAAACAGAAGTATCTTTATGGGATTTCAACTCACTGTCGCTATCAAAGCTACATTCTTTCAAGTTAATATCAATTTCACCTGTCATGCCTGTGAAATAGATACGATTCATATTTTTGCAATTATTAAAATTTAATGTGATCTTATGCGCCGTATGTCTTTGTCCCCATGCAGCAATGCCATTCAAATCATTAACAGTAACAGTAATATCTTTTTCTAAATATTCTCCATTTGTTGCATCTTGGGCACCAGTCTTTCGACTATATTTCCAAGTATCAATTTCTAAATCTTCGTCACCGCCGTTTTCTACATAAGCCCCATTACCATAGATGATTAAATCATCTGCTACATGTCCATGTGATAGTGTTCCAATATTCGCATCTGGTTTACAATGGATTACTTTAGGCGTTTCAGGAGTAGTAGCAATACCATGCATATAAGCCGCTGTTAGCGCTTCTTTAAGTGTAGTGAAATACTTTCCATTATAAAACACCGTTTTTCCTGTACTTTCGTCAGAATCCCAATCTGGTTTCGCTGTTTCTTTTGTATTTTCATTAATAACTTCAAACGTATTGTCTTGCGCAAATACAATCGCATTAGACATTGTTGTGCAAGCCATGCATAAAGCAGTTACACTACCTAACATCGCATTCATTCTTTTCTTATTCATCTTGTACCCTTTCTATTATGGATTTTTTCATCCATTCAATTTTTTATACACGCAAAAAGGCCTAGAACCACTTTCTTGTTGTGACTCTAGGCCGATATAACTTGATTGAATTGCACGTAAAAAGTACAGACTTAGTCTGTCTGTTTGTCTGTCTGTCTGTCTGTCTGTCTGTCTGTCTGTCTGTCTGTCTGTCTGTCTGTCTCAGAGTAGCGTTTATTCAGCATGACTGTCAATTCCTTTTTACGTATATTTACTTTGTTTTAACGTGTATAAATCACTTTTATTTTACAAGATTTCATTTTGACTGTCTGTATTTTTCTTGAAGCTTATACATAAAATCCGCACTTTTTTTCATTCATCATGCGACTCATTCTCGCTTGTATTAAAGAAGGCTCTATGGAAAATCGTGTGGGATCATCCATGAATCAAGCTGATCGATAACGACTCATGTCGATTAACTTTAAGAAGAAATATTCGTCATCTCGAAAACCATAAGACATTCTTCGAACCGTTTTGA